>PDWJ01000119.1_pt1 | contig 113149 bp, 101 predicted proteins | sample 1430881 | NCBI WGS metagenome assembly PDWJ01 (sample SAMN01162460, study PRJNA174530) | Oral metagenome, whole genome shotgun sequencing project. | biome: Marine environment; feature: Marine mammal; material: Swab sample of the gingival sulcus; isolation source: swab sample of gingival sulcus... | reverse complement strand
TAAAAGAAAAAAGGCCATCTCGGTAATGAGATCGCCTTTTAAATGATGCAGTCCGTAGGAGGGCCGAGCGTGAAGATTTGCTCCGGTGGAGCAAATTAGCGAGGAGCCGGCATGCGGGGTGGCAGAGCGAAGGCGGGGTTCGGTTCCCCTGAGGGAGTTGTACAAAAGAAAAAAGGCCATCTCGGTATGGAGATCGCCTTTTAAATGATGCAGTCCGTAGGGGAATCGAACCCCTGTTACCAGGATGAAAACCTGGCGTCCTAACCCCTAGACGAACGGACCGTATTGTCAAGAACATCGGTTGATTATCAACCGGAGTGCGAAAATATAAATGTTCTTTATTTCTGCCAAGAAAAATCGTAAAAAAGTGACTTTCTCACTGTTTATGATCTCTTTAAGAAGGTGTTTGAGCATTTCGTATTTTTAGTTATGCAAATTCGTGTTATACCTTTTGGGACCCTTCGGGTAGACTCCCATACGATGTTTAGTGGCCTTTCCGGGGCGAGGCTGCGGTCCTATTACACTCCGGATGGGAACGGAATGCTTAAGATTGCCATGAATGCTTTGCTGGTGGAGGCCTCCGACAGGCTGGTGTTAATTGATCCGGGGTGTGCTGATTTCTTTCCGGCAAAACTGGCCAATGAATATGGCTTGGAGCTCAGGGGGCCGCTCGACCATGTCCTCGACGAGACCGGCTATTGCAATGAAGATATCACGGATGTGGTTTTCACCCACCTGCATTTCGACCATGGGAGCGGGGCATTCAGGCGGGTGCGCGGAACGATTGAGAAACGTTATCCCAAGGCTGCTTATCATGTGCAAAAGGCCCACTATGATTATGCCCTTTCACCCGATCCGAGGGAGGAAGACAGCCTTTTTGTGAAACTCCTAAAGTATGCCGGGCCTCTGTCCTGGCTCGAGGACTGGAACGCGGATTGGATGAGTTTTCACCGTTTCGACGGGCATACACATGCCATGCAGTTGCCTGTTATCCATACCCCCGGGGCCGATACCTATTTCCTGACCGATTTGGTACCAATGCGCCCCTTCTTTGAGGCTGATGTAACCAGTCTTTATGATCTGGATGCCGGCCAGGTGATCGAAGAAAAAGGGAGCTTTCTTAAAACGATCAAAAAGGGAAGCGTCTGCATTCTCTTTCATGAGCCCCACGAGTACCGGGTGTTCTACCCATAGATTCTTCGCCAACAGGCCCTTTCCTGCCGGCTTAGCTGTAGGTTTCCAGAAGGACCTGGAGAATGTCCTTTCCGGCTTCGGATACCTTGGTGCCCGGGCCGAAGACGGCAATTACCCCGGCATCATAAAGGAACTGGTAGTCCTGTGCCGGGATTACACCGCCGGCAATCACCATGATGTCTTCACGGCCGAGGGCTTTCAGTTCTTCGATTACCTGGGGGACCAGGGTCTTGTGTCCGGCTGCCAGGGAGGATACGCCCAGCACGTGAACATCGTTTTCAACGGCTTGTTTCGCGGCTTCGGCCGGGGTCTGGAAGAGGGGGCCGATATCGACGTCGAAGCCAATGTCGGCATAACCTGTACTAACGACCTTGGCTCCCCGGTCGTGGCCATCCTGTCCCATCTTGGCAATCATAATCCGGGGGCGACGGCCTTCGCGACGGGCGAACTCTTCAGCCAGGGCACAGGCCTCGCAGAAGGCTTCATCCTTGCCCGATTCTGAAGAATAGACTCCTGAAATAGAGCGAATGACCGCCTTGTAGCGTCCGGATACTTTTTCAATGGCATCGGAGATTTCTCCCAGGCTGGCCCGTTGGCGGGCAGCTTCGACCGAGAGTTCCAGCAGGTTGCCTTCTCCGCTTTCGGCACAGTGTGTGATGGCTTTAAGTGCAGCTTCCACCGCCTCGGGATTTCGTTCACTTTTCAGCCGTTCGAGCCGTTCAATCTGGGCCTGTCTGACTGCAGTATTGTCCACTTCGAGGATGTCGATTGGGTCCTCTTTTTCGAGGCGGTATTGGTTCACTCCGACGATGACATCCTTGCCACTGTCGATACGGGCCTGCTTGCGGGCGGCTGCTTCCTCTATACGCATCTTGGGGATGCCGGTTTCAATGGCTGCTGCCATGCCTCCGAGTTCCTCAATTTCCTGGATGTGCTCCCAGGCACGGTGCGCGATCTCATGGGTGAGGCTTTCCACATAGTGGGATCCTGCCCAGGGGTCGAGGGAGCGACAGATCTGGGTTTCTTCCTGCAGGTGGAGCTGGGTGTTACGGGCGATCCTTGCCGAAAAGTCAGTAGGCAATGCAATGGCCTCGTCCAGGGCATTGGTGTGAAGCGACTGCGTATGGCCCAAAGCAGCGGCCATGGCCTCGATGGAGGTGCGGGCCACGTTGTTGAAGGGATCCTGCTCGGTCAGCGACCATCCGGAGGTCTGGGAGTGGGTCCGGAGGGCCATGGATTTCGGGTTCTTTGGATTGAACTGCTTCACGAGTTTGGCCCAGAGCATACGGGCTGCACGCATTTTGGCAATCTCCATAAAGTGGTTCATGCCAATGGCCCAGAAGAAGGAGAGGCGGGGGGCAAAGGCGTCGATGTCGATGCCGGCTGCCACACCGGTTCTGAGGTATTCGAGCCCGTCGGCCAGGGTGTAGGCCAGCTCAATATCGGCTGTGGCCCCGGCCTCCTGCATGTGGTAGCCCGAGATACTGATGCTGTTGAACTTGGGCATGTTCCTCGAGGTATAGCCAAAGATGTCAGCGATGATCCTCATCGACATGGCCGGCGGATAGATGTAGGTATTCCGCACCATGAATTCCTTCAGAATGTCGTTCTGAATGGTGCCGCTAAGCTGCTCCAGGCTCGCGCCCTGTTCCAGTCCGGCTAAAATGTAGAAGGCCATTACCGGCAGAACGGCACCGTTCATGGTCATGGATACCGACATCTTGTTGAGCGGAATCTGGTCGAAGAGGATGTTCATATCAAGGATGGAGTCGATGGCCACACCGGCCTTCCCGACATCACCTATCACCCGCTCATGGTCGGAATCATAGCCCCGGTGGGTGGCCAGGTCGAAAGCCACAGAGAGCCCTTTTTGTCCGGCCGCCAGGTTACGGCGGTAAAAAGCATTTGACTCCTCAGCTGTGGAGAACCCGGCATACTGCCTGATGGTCCACGGACGCATGGCATACATGGCCGAATAGGGCCCCCGGAGAAAGGGGGGCAGGCCAGCGGCATAGGACAGGTGTTCCATACCCGAGAGGTCCTTCCGATCGTAGGAGGGTTTTATTTTGACGTGTTCCGGGGTTTCCCAGAGCTCGCTCTGGCTGACAGATGCCGGAGCCGCTTTGATATCTCGAAAATCTATTTTACTGAAATCGGGTTTCATGTCTCTGGCTTAAAGAAGTTGTTTGTTGAAGGATTTGAGGGTTTCGAGCAGGTTGCACCTCATGTGGATAAAGTGCTCAATGCCCGCTTCCTGAAGTTGTTCCAGGGCTTCTTTGGGATAGCCGGCAACCACTATGATAGCAGATGAACCCAGCTCGGCCTGTGCCTTTGGGGCCGTTTCCGCATACTGGTCATCGGCACTGCAGAGGACTACAATATCGGCCTTTTCCGTTCGGGCTGTTTCAAGGCCATTCGCCAGGTCCTTAACAGGTGGTCTGTCCAGAATCTCATAGCCCGCGCAGGCAAAGAAGTTGCCCGCGAACATGGCCCGGGCTGTCATCCAGGCTGGTGGCCCGTATTTGAGCAGCAGGACCTTCGGGCGTTTGCCACTCCGCTCGGTTTCGAGCCGAAGCTCCTCAAAATCAGCTGAGCGCCTGAAAGCCGGGAGGGCCTCAAATTCCGTGTCCGAAATCACTTCCTGCCTGGTCTGTTGCAGCTGCTCAAGGATTAGTTCGTTGAAATTGGGGAAGGCATTGGTCCCCAGAATATGATCCCGGCCCGATTGGCTTCGCCTACGTTTTTTCTCTCTCGATTCGGCGATCTGTGCCTGAAGTTTACCCGCTTTGAAGGCAGCGGTGTAGCCGCCGGATTCTTCACATAGCTTGAAACGCTCCCAGGCATTCGAAGCCATGGCGTCGGTGAGGGTTTCAATATAGTAGGATCCGGATGCAGGGTCGCTTACCCGGTCAAAATAGGCTTCCTCGCGCAGGATGATCTGAACATTTCGTGCGATCCGGTCCGAGAATTCGGTGGTCCTGCCATAGGGGTAATCGTAGGGCAGAACGCTGAGGGAATCAGCACCACCCAGGATGGCCGACATAGCCTCCGTGGTACCACGCAACATGTTCACATGGGGATCGTAGAGGGTCATGTTCCATTCGGAGGAGCTGGTGTGGAGATGCACGGGAATGAGATCCTTACAGCCAAAGCCTGAAGTGAGTCCCTGCCAGAGGATGCGCATGGCCCGCAGCTTGGCAATTTCCATGAAGTAGTTTGGACCCGTGGCGAGGCTGAATTGCAGGGATGCAGCTGCCATGGCAGCGTCGAGTCCCTGTTCGGTGAGCAGGTCCAGGTATTCACTGGCCATGGCAAGCGAAAAGGCCATCTCTTCAATCAGTGTAGCTCCTGCGTTCTGGATCAGGGCCCCGTTTACCTCAATGACCCTCAATTCGGGGGAGGCTTTAGCCACTTTTCTTACCAGTTTTGCCAGATCGCTTGTTCCGACAGACCTGCCGGTGCTACTCATTTTTCCCAGGGGGTCGGCCCCCAGACAGCCCTTGAGGTCCTTTACGGAACAGCCCCTTGCTGTGGCCAGGGTTGAAAGCATCTTATAGAGGCCGGGTGCATCATCACAACCCACAAAGTGGAGTTCTGTTTCAGTCAGGTTTACTCCTTTCAGCATTGTTGAAAGCTGCTCAGCATCGGGCCCGGCTTCCAGGTGGATTCGAATGGCCTGGGCACCACCCTTCAGGGATGCATGAATCCGCTCATTGCATTCGCCGGGTTCAGACGCGGTAAAAACATCCTGGCAAATGCTCCAGCTGTTTGGTTCCTCTGCCGGTTTCTTCAGAGAACCAGCGATTCCTGAGAAGGCAATCTTTTCTGCATCTTCCTGTCTGTAGTAAGGCCTGACCTGAATGTCCTCATCCGATTGCCAGATAAGTTTCTTTTGGTAATCGGCCCCCTTTAGATCGGCGATGATCTTTTCTTCCCATTGCTTCGAACTGATTTCCGGGAAATCTTCGAAAAGTCTGTTCTGATCTGTTTTCATATTGACTCTGAGAGTTGAGCTACAAAGAAAACACTTTGTTTACAGCTTTTCAATGTTTTAAATCACCGATTATCATTATCTTGCCTGGCTAAAGCATATCAAGGACCTATCGAGATGAAAAGATTACTTCTTTTGCTTAGTATTCTGGCACCCCTGGTACTGTCGGCCCAAACTGTCGAAAACATCAGAGTTGAGCCAGATGGCGAATACATCAAGATAACTTACCGGATCGGTGGTTCCACGGAGTCTCAGCTCTACAATGTTTCTCTGGATTGTTCAATGGATGGTTTGCAACGCTTTGCACCTCAGACCATTGAGGGAGATGTTGGGCAGAATATCAGGGGAGGAAAGAGTATTTACACCATTCTATGGGATGTGTTTGAGGATGTGGAAGAAGTGGGCGAGGTGGAGTTCTTTGTAAAGGTCGACCTGGTCAGCGACGATAAGGTCAGTGCCCGGCGGACATTCGCCGGTGAAGTGGATAGTACTACCCTCAATCAACCCGAAAAACCAGTTGAAAATCAAGAAAGCACTCAGGCTCAGCCGGCAAGCCAACAGCCGGCAAAGGCAGCTGTGTCCGAGTCTGTTTCATCCTCTGATCGTAAAATCAGCAAGGTTTCTTATATTGGTTACAGCGGTGGCCCGATCAGCCCCATTGGCGTTAGTTTTGGTTCACTCAAGAGTATCGGATCCTATCTGAGCTTTCGGGCAGGGACGACCGAGGTTGTTTACCATTACTATGAGAGCGGAGTTTATGTTGGCAGCTACCCCTGGGATCTGGTCTGGTTCACCCCTTCGATCGGCCTTACGAAAAGCCTGGTGGCTTTGAATGAGTTTAGGGTTCATGCCTATGCAGGTGTCGGCTGTTCATTTATTTTTGCCAAAACTGAATCGGACGACACCGCTAATTACAAGTATGTTTCCATTGAAGGTGGCTTGATTGCTGTTTACAAAGCTTTTTATTTAAGTGGGGGGGTGGAATACCGCTACAATAAAGACATTGGAAACATCCCGATCCTCAATTTGTCGAACCTGCACAAGCCGGCCTTTATCCTTGGAGCTGGCTTAATGTTTTAAGTCAAGTGCTATGAAAGGGACGCTTATTGTTCTTGCATTCTTTTGTTTTTACTGCCCGGGTATCGTGTTGAGCGCCCAGTCGGTTGAGCGTTCCAGCGGGGTTGTGAAACTGGACATGAGAAAGGAAGCCGGCAGGGTGAGCGATGAAGAAAGTGTGAGGGTCAGGATTCCCATGGTGCAGAAACCAGTGGTGCAGATGGCCGATCAGGCCAGGGGCTTTACCTGGCTTTCCCCCACCGTCAGCAGCGTAAAAACGGCCGAAGGGAACTATACGATTGAGGTAACCATCAATGCCGGAGAGAACATCCGCTTTGTAAATATCTTCATCAACGACCAGTTTGTCCGGAATGTGATCCCGCCCGTATCTACCATCCGGCAAATGGTGATTAAGGAAGATGTCGAATTGGCATTGGGGGTAAATGATTTAAGGGTCGAAGCCATTTCGACCTCTGGTAAGAAGGAGGTAAGCCAGGTCGAGATCGTTTATGACATTTCCAGTGCAACTTACTATGCCCTGGTCATTGCGGTAGAAGAGTACGATGATCCAAACATCGTGGACCTTGAGCAACCGGTGAAAGATGCTGAGCAGTTTGCTGCACTGATCGGGGAGGAGTACACCTTCGAGCCCGGGCATATCACCTTTATGAAGAATCCGACCAAGGCCGATATCATCGGCACTCTGCACCACATGCGCTCCGTGGTTGGCCCGTCCGATAACCTGCTGATCTATTATGCAGGCCACGGCTATTGGGACGAGGAGATGTCTACGGGATACTGGCTGCCCAGGGATGCCCGTCGCGATAACCCGGTCGACTGGTTGCCCAATACCGATCTGACCAACTACCTGAATGTTTTAAAGACCAAGCACACGCTACTCATTGCAGATGCCTGTTTCAGCGGGGGAATCTTTAAGACCAGAGCGGCTTTCAACGACGTTATGGGCATCGAAAAACTCTACAGGCTGCCCAGCCGGAAAGCCATTACCAGTGGCAATCTCAATGAGGTCCCGGATAAAAGCGTTTTCGTGGAATACCTGATCAGGCGCCTCGATTCCAATCGCAGGCAATACCTGTCGTCCGAACAGCTCTACTCCAGTCTCAGGGAAGCAGTGTACAACAACTCTCCTAACGTTCCTCAGTATGGCACCATACAGAACGTTGGTGACGAGGGCGGCGACTTCATCTTTATCCGCCGGAGGTAGGCGGTGTCGGTCCCAAAGGCTTTCAAGGGCCAGATTGTCCACCTGCCCGGTGGCCCTGGTCCGATTGCCCGACGGCCCCCCGGCCTGGCCCTTCGAGGCCACAATGGGCCAAAAGTCGCACGGCCCGGCCTTTCCGGGTCTCAGCAGATCGTTCGAATATCCTGGCCTGGTCCGCGTTGTTTCGGCCTCAGCTTTTTCGCCGGCCTCCTGTCATCTTTGAAGGATCAACCCAGGTATCGAATTCTTCTGAACTCAGATAAGCCAGTGCCAGGGCGGCTTCCTTCAGGGTAGAGCCATCCTTGTGGGCTTTCTTGGCAATTTCGGCGGCTTTTTCATAGCCAATGTGTGTGTTCAGTGCAGTAACCAACATCAGGGAATTGTTGAGGTTGTGCTCAATGCGCTCCCGATTGGGTTCTATGCCTGTGGCACAATTTTCATTGAAGGAACGGCAGGCATCACCAAGAATCCGGGCCGATTCGAGGAAGTTATGTATCATCATGGGCTTGAAAACGTTAAGCTCAAAATGCCCGTTGCTTCCTCCAATGTTTATGGCGACATCGTTCCCCATTACCTGTGCGCAGACCATGGTCAGGGCTTCGGCCTGGGTGGGATTCACTTTGCCCGGCATAATGGAGGAGCCGGGTTCGTTGGCCGGGATCGTGATCTCTCCAATGCCGCATCGGGGGCCGGAGGCCAGCATCCGAATGTCGTTTCCGATTTTCATCAGGCTTACAGCCAGCGTTTTCAGAGCCCCGTGAGCTTCCACAATGGCATCATGGGCGGCCAGTCCTTCAAATTTATTGCTGGCGGTTTTAAAGGGCAAACCTGTGAAACCGGCAATGTACTTTGCGACCAGTTCGGCGTATCCTTCGGGTGTGTTGATGCCTGTGCCAACAGCCGTTCCACCAAGGGCAAGTTCAGAAAGATGGTCGAGGCTGTTCAGCAGAGCCTTCAACCCATGATCCAGTTGGGAAACATAGCCGGAGAATTCCTGTCCAAGGGTAAGGGGTGTCGCATCCATCCAATGGGTCCGTCCGATTTTAACCACATCCATATAAGCGTCGGCCTTGGCCTTGAGTGTGTCTCTCAGGTCCTTGACACCCGGAATGGTAATTTCGGTGATTAGGGCATAGGCCGCAATATGCATGGCTGTGGGGAAGGTATCATTCGACGACTGGCTTTTATTGACATCGTCATTGGGATGGATTTCGCGCTGCCCTTCGCCCAGCCTGTTGCCCTGCATCACATGAGCTCGGTTGGCAATGACCTCATTTACATTCATGTTCGACTGTGTGCCGGATCCGGTTTGCCAGACGACGAGGGGAAACTGCTCGTCGAGTTTACCTGCAATGATTTCGTCGCAGGCGGCCATGATGAGTTCGGCCTTTTTTTCGGATAGCACGCCCAGTTCCTGGTTGGTCGCTGCTGCAGCCTTTTTCAGGAAGCCAAAAGCGCGAATAATTTCGGTGGGCATCCGGCCGTTTCCGATTTCAAAATTTTGCTTCGATCGCTGGGTTTGGGCTCCCCAATACCTGTCGGCAGGCACCTTCACCTCACCCATGGTGTCTTTCTCTGTTCTGTAGTCCATATCTTGTTGTTTTAGGTTGAAAAATATCGGATTTGCGAATCTATGCATGCATGTTCCGGTTCGTCTTCTCTTGCAAAGCTTTAGGATACCTCCGGAACTAGTACCCGTCCAAGACCGACTCAGGAATCGGCTTTGGCCAGCAAAATCGTTACATAGTTCATCCCGCTCGCATCGCTTTCTATGCCCACGCCGCACTGGTTGACCTCAGCCAAGAGAACGGAGTCGGCTCCGGGAAGTTCCAGGATTCTGTTAAAGACAGAGGAGGGGGCACTGAGGTCCGATTTCAGAATCAGGGCGGCCTGGTTGTAAAAGTTCCACTTTTCATTGAGCTTTAGCCAGTGCTCTGCCAGTCCTTCTGTCCCCGGCTCTACGGCCCCGTTGGCCATCTTGTAGGAATAAATCTGGGCTTCTCCAACCAGGATAAACTGGTGGGTAAAAGAGCCCTTCAGTCCCTGACTGTTTCTGTAGTCCCTTATTTCCTGATACAACAGGTTCTCCGAGGACTTAATCTGGACGAAGGCTTCCTTGTCCTTGCAGGCTGTGAGCAGCAGGGGGAGGATAAACAGCAAACGAAGTGCTTTCATAAGCTTCATTTCATAGCTTGTCAATATGCTCTAAGGGATCCCCCACCACGGCCTTGTACCTACCTTCGATGATGGGGCGGCGAATGAGTTTTGGGTTTTCTACCATGACCTTGATCCACTCTTCTTCATTCATTTGCAGGCCTTTCAGTTCTTTCTTGTAAACTTCTTCCTGGGTTCGAACCAGCTCAAAGGCTTTGATGTTCAATTTCATGATCAGCGCGCTCAGTTCTTCCTCACTCAGGGGGTCTTTCAGGTATTCCCTTACCTTGTAATCCATCCCTTTTTCCTGAACCCGTGCCAGGCCCGCCCTGCTTTTTTTACACCTTGGATTGTGATAAACGATGTACATACGATCTTCAGTTTTAAGTGCGATAAGCTCTTTTTCCTTATTCCGCTTCTTTTTTTACAATTTTTCTCATGTCTCCAACCCACATTCCGCGTCCGTGTGTGGCCAAAATGATCAATTCCCTATAGGGGTTTATCACCAGATCATGGACATAGCAACAGGGCAGATCGCCCAATACATCCCACGATTCTCCGGCATTGGTAGAGATGTAAACCCCCACGTCGGTGCCCAGGTAAAGGACGTTCTCATCTTCGGGATCCTCCCTGATCACATTGACCGGCCCGGCGGGTACATTCGAGGATATGTCCTCCCAGCTGCTGCCAAAGTCCTTCGATCGCCAGAGATAGATGGCTGCATCGTCGTCGCGCCTGCCGGTTTGGCAAACATAGACGGTTCCGAATTTGTGCTGCGAAGCCACAATGCGGGAGACCCAGCGCACAGGCAGGGGAGGCTTTCGGATGTCTTCCCAGTTCTTGCCCCCGTCTTTGGTCCGCCATAGCCGTCCGTCATCGGTTCCAGCGTAGAGCAGCCCGGGATTATATGGCGATTCGGCCAGAGCGGAGATGGTCTGGTAGGAGATATCGCCCGTTTTTTTTGGATGGTTGAAGCTGAGATCCGGGCTTATTTTCTCCCAGCTACCACCCTTGTCGGTCGATTTCAGTACGTACTGTACCCCGTGGTAAAGTATGTTGGGGCTGTGTGTTGAGATCAGGGTGGGAGCCATCCACTGCCCCCGAAAAGCCGGCTCTTCGGGATATGTTTCGGGCAGAATCCACTCCATGTCGTTTGGATAGCCATCCACGCTCGATCGGGCCAGTTTGCCATAAAAGAGCGAGGCGTAGATGCGGTTGTTATCGCTGGGGTCTATCACATGGGTGCTGCCCTCTGCGCCCAGGGTATACTCCCATGTGCTGGCCGGAATCTTGTCCCGCCCCTGGCTCAGATCCACTTCGGTATAGAAGCTGTGGTGGTCCTGGATCGAACCATAGACCCGAAAGGGGTCATGCTGGTCGAAGGCTACATTGTAAAACTGGGCCAGCGGCAGCTCGGGAATCAGGTTCCGCCAGTTCTCGCCCATGTCGTAGGATACACTCAGGCCCCCGTCGTGGGCAGCCAGGATGTAGTTGGAATTTGCCGGATCAATCCACATGCCATGCTGGTCGGCATGGATCTTGTCCAGGATGGGCTTCGAGCTTGCTCCTCCATCGGTCGATACGTTGATCCAGAGGCCGAGGGTATAGACCCTGTTTTCGTCGTTCGGGTCCACCCTGACCTGCCCAAATACCCAGCCATAGGTACCGGAGTGTTCCGACATGTATTTCTTCGTTTCTTCAGTCAGGCCACTGACCTGCCTCCAGCTATCGCCGGCATCATCGGAGCGGTAGAGGGTTGCTCCCTTGATGATGTCCTTTTTTTGGCGGCCGTAGGAATCCAATTCCCCTTCTTCGGCCCTGAAAGCCACTTCGTAGTCGTCCACGAAGGCGTAGAGCACATCTGGGTTCGAGCGTGCCAGGTCAATGCCCGTGCGGCCCATGTATTTTGATTCGGGTAGCCCGTTTTTGAGTTGTTTCCAATGCTTCCCCCCATCTACAGACTTCCAGATGCCGTTGTTTTTGTGAGTGGGGTAGGTGCGAGGGTCGTTCCATTTCAGCCGGGTGCGCTGCCAGATGCTGGCATAGAGCACTTCCGGATTGCGTGGGTCCATTACCAGGTCGATAACCCCGGCTTCCGGACCTCTGTACAAAATCCGTTCCCAGGTCTTTCCACCGTCGGTGGTCAGATAGAGCCCCCTCTCTTCGTTTTCTGTCCATTCGTGTCCCGAAGCGGCCACGTAAACCATGTCGGGATTGGTGGGGTGAATCAGGATGCGGGAAATGGTAAAGCTCTCTTCAAGCCCCATGTGCTGCCAGCTCTTTCCACCATCGGTGGTTTTCCATACTCCGCAGCCGGGGTTCGAGGAGCGAAAGATATTGGCCTCTCCAGTGCCCACCCAAACGATGTCCGGGTTGCTTTTGCTAATGGCCAGGTCGCCAATGGTGGAGGTTCCCTGGTGCTCAAAAACCGGCTCAAAACTTACGCCCTCGTTTTCGCTCTTCCATACACCCGAAGAGGCCGTGGCCACCCAGATGGTGTAGTATTTGCCCTTTGGTCCCAGGGCCTCTACATCGGTGCAGCGACCACTGACATTTTTCGGCCCGATAAATTGCCAGTGTAAACCGGCGTAGGGAGAGTGCTTACGCATGCTTTCGTGCCTGGCATACATGCGGAGCTTTTCGGCACCGGTATTGACCGGCGACTTGACCTGGGCCTGAAGAACTGTAGCGGATAAAAACAGGCCGAAGGCCAGGCAGTAAAAAAAACGGAGGGAGGAAACTTTCATGGAATACGGAGATTTTGCACCTTTAAAATTAACATTTTTCCTTTTGAACTGTTAATACCTAAAACCCCTTGACATGAAAAAGTTATTTAGCATTACCTTATTGTTCAGCCTGGTTTTTATGACTACACAGGCGCAGTTTCATCTCTTTTTGGAAGAACAGCAAACCGACTACGACGGGGCAAAGCTTTCTGGCTGGGCCTTTCCCGTTTCTATCGGCTCTGATCAGGTCCTTGATGATTTCAAAGACTTTGTCAAACAACACAGCGATGCGAAAGCCAGAAAAGATGGTTCCAACACCATGGTTGCCGAGAAGGCCTCAATACCTGCCCTGACGACCAAACGGGGCGATATGATTGCCCATGACTATACATCGGGGAGCCATGAGACGGTGATCCTGGTTTTCAGGATGGGCTATGACATTTGCCTCGACAGCCAGGACTGGAATCCCGAGATGCAGAATTTCAGGACCTGGGCGAAGTCCTTCATGGCCTATCACTATCAGCAAAGCTATACTCGTCGCATAGAGGCTGTTGAGAAGGAGCTCAAAGCAGCGCAGAAAGAGAATAAACAAAACGACAACAAAATCTCCAGTCTTGATAAGAAGGAGGCCAACCTGAATAAGCGGATGAGAAAGGAAAGCGATCAGGGCAAGATTGACGAACGGAAGGCCGATATTAGCACGGCGGTGGCCGATCGCGACCGTCTGATCGCAAATCAACCGGGACTGGATAACAGAATCTCCACGCTTAGAGAGCGTATTATCAAGCTCACCGAAGAGTCGAACGAATACCAGGCTGCGATAGCGAAGCTTTGAGCCAAAGGCATTGGGCTTGCCTGCCTAGCGCAGAGAGGCCTTGGTCAGAATGTGATCCGGAAGATTCACATTGAAGAGGATTTCATCGATGATAAACTCGGTGCCCTTGCCCTTCTTTAACATGTCTTTGAAGGTAATTTTTCCCGGGTACCAGCGAGAGCCGTGCAGCTGTATATCGGTAAGCTCCATCCGCTTCAGTAGTTTGCCGCTCCTGGCATAGAGCTCCTCTTTCAGAGGAAGGTAGCGGTTTTTATCCACCCAGAGTTTGCGTAGCTGATAGGCCACTTCATCCGACCGGGCTGTCATTTCCACGACCCAGCACTCGATGTCGCGATAGCGTTCGGATCCCACGACCACCGCCATATATTTCTTTTTGAAGTCGGGATTGTCCATCATGTCCTCGTAGGAAAGATCGGAACCCATGAGTGATTGCCTGAGCATGTGTCCGGCGATTTGAATCGTACGATCGGTGGAGGGATTGAAGATCCAGAGCTTGTTTTCGAGTTTCAGCATTTTGCTTCCCTTTTCGCGAGCCGGCGCCAGATACTCCGTAAAGGCCGATTTTCCTTTCGACCAACTCTCCAATTCAATGGTGCGGGAGCTGCGCGGACCATGGATGATCATTGTTGACCTAACGTAGCGGGTTTTGGCCGACATGTTCGCATCGATGCGGTCGAGCAGTTCATCGCCCGGGGGTTGAGCCAGCAGGGTCACTGCCGGTAGCAATAGGCCAAGCAGCTGGAATAGATAAGCTTTTCGTATCATGCCTGTAATTCTTTAAAGAGTTGAGCGCTTTTGCGTTTGTAAATCCCGATGCCTGCCAGGGCTGTGCCGGTGGATGTAGCCAGCACGCCCGGGATGAAGCCAATGTAGAAGGCATCGCTGCTGATGTGGGCCTTCATTACACTTTGCATCATCATGGTTGAATTGCCCATCATGGAAGAGATGTCGATGCCTTTCGAAAGCAGGAAGGAAAGGAATAAGCCAATGGCTGTGCCCAGGAAGGAGCCTGTCAGTCCGATCAAGAGCGATTCAGTGATCAGGCTCCGGTAGATGTGCCCTTTTTCTTCTCCGATCGCCATGCGCAGTCCCAATTCACCGTAGCGTCTCAGTCCGCCCAAAAGCCCGGAGTTCCAGAGGACGATGGCCATGGCAATGATAAAGACAGCAACAATGATGGATTGGAAATAATCGACCATGTCCAGGTACATGGCCATGTTGCTCTGTTCCCGCAGGGTTCTCATGACCGGGGCATATTCGTCCTGTGCATCCACATTGTATTCATTAAAAGTCGCACTAATACGATTGGCTTTCAGGTCGTCATACTCCTGATTGAGAAAATAGCCGAGGACTTCGCCGCTGGCATCCTGCATATCGAGTGCCGTTCTGATATCTCCGATGTCTGCCACCATTCCGCCACGATCCAGTGCTGTGGCGCCAAACTTAACGGTGCCACTGACTGTGAAGTTGGTGAAGGACATGGCTCCGTACATGGTCGAAGCGATGAGGGTCAGCGGGTCGCCGGGATTGATCTCCAGTTTTTGTGAAAACTCTTCGCTGATCAGGATTTCTCCCGGGACCTCCGGGAGGCGTCCTCTCACTACCGAACTAAGCAGCCTGAGGCGTTCTTTCTCTTTGCTTTCCGGTGACAGCAGATCGATGGCCATTCCTCCGCCGGGTCCCTGGGTTTTTGTTTCTCCACTGGCATCCGGCACATCAACGAGCCCCCCAAACTTTATGCGCTCCACCCACTCCATATCGGGGTAATTGCGTTGCAGTTCTTCCACAAGTCGATCGGTGCCCAGCAGGGCCAGGTCGTTGGGCTCTTGAGCGATGTTTTCGCTATAGGCCCTGGTCATGACCTTCACATGTCCGGTCGAGAACCTGGCATTGAAGACGATGATATCGCTCAGGACACCCGTGATCCAGCAGTGCATGACGACAACCAGCATGACGCCGGCGGCCACGACCAGGATGGGGTTGAGGCTGCGGGAACGATCCCGCAGGAGGCCTTTTATGTAGAATCTTAACATGGACTTCGTGTTTTATTGGATTTTCCCTCTGATGGCTTCATTGGGATTCATTTTGCTAATTTTTTTGGAAGGCAGATAGCTTACAATGGTTGTGGCAATGCATACCACAACGATGGTACCGGCAATCAGCGTCAGGCTGTAATAGGGGTACATATGCTGTGTTGCAGCCATCCCGAATTCATCCGTTCCTTCGGGCATGGGAATTCCTGTGGACTTAATCCACAGGAGCAGGGGCAGGCCATAGAGGGTTCCTGCCGCCAGGGCGAGCACAGCGTGCATGGCCCCCTCAACCGTGAATATGCCCACCACTTCGCGACGGGTCATCCCCATGGCTATATAGGTCCCGATTTCGCGCTGTCTGCGAAAAATGGAAAGGACCTGGGTGTCGAAGATGGCCAGTAGGGCAAGGGCCAGGATGATGATGTAAAAGATGGATCCACCGATGGATTTGGTCTTGATCATTTCTTCCAGCTCTTTGAAAAGCTGCTCATGCCCCTGGAAATTCCAGCCTGCAATTTTCTTTCCTCCGGTTTTTTCACTGCAGACAATAAGGCTGGCCTCCTCGGGCATGCCTGTCAGCTTTTGCAATTCCTTCAGCGGAACCCAGAGTTGTCCTGCATCAACAGCCGGAACTGAGGTCTCGAAAATGCCGGCAATCAGGACTTCTGTGGCATCAAAGGTGCCATTTACATCGCGCCAGCGCACCAGCAGGTAGTCGCCGGTTTTTACATTCAGGGATTTGGCCATGCGGGTGCCGATCAGGGCCGGCAACTCTTCGGTATCAGGCTTGAGCAGCCTTGTCGGGATGGCGATGGCTTTCTGCCGCAGGTCGATGCCTTTGAGCAGTGCCCCCATCATACGCCCATCGGGATAGAGGGTAGCCTGGGTCACCAGGATCGGGGCCATACGGCCTTCGGCTACCTGCTGATAAAAAGCCCTGGGAATCATGGCATGGGCATCGCTGAGGCTCATAGCATCGTAGGGGTCATAGTCTTCCTGCCAGTACTGCCCCTGGCCTACTTCCCACTCAATGGTGTCGTGGCGCGCCTGGCGATCCCAGCCCTGGTAGAGCCCGTTCATAAAGATGATGAGTACGTAGGCCAGTGAGAGGACGAGCACAATGAGCAGGGTTCTCAGGCCTGCTCCCACCAGGTTTCTATAGGCCAGTTTAAATGCAATCATGACAGGGGCTTTTTGAAGGCTTCATCTGAGACCACCCTGCCATCTTCGAGGCGAACAATGCGTCTAAGGTAGCCAATGACCTTTTCATCGTGGGTGGCAAAAACGAAGGTGGTGTTCAATTCCTTATTCAGCTTCTCCATGGTCTTGAGGATGTGATGGGAGTTTTCAGCATCGAGGTTGGCTGTGGGTTCGTCGGCCAGCACCAGGCTGGGTTTTTTAACCATGGCCCGGGCAATGGCTACCCGCTGGCTTTCTCCGCCCGACAACATGGCTGGTTTGGACCTGATTTTATCGCTAAGGCCCACCCATTCGAGGGCCTCCAGTACGGCCTTCTTTCGTTTTGCTGCCGATTGATTGAGCAGGAGGAGGGGGAATTCCACATTCTCGAATACCGTGTATACCGGCATGAGATTGTATGTCTGGAAGATGAAGCCGATGTGCTGTCTGCGCAGCGATGCCGCCTGCCGCGCCGTCATTCCCGAGGGAGTATCCATTACGATGGCTTTTCCTTCGGTGGGTACATCGAGCGAACCAATGATATTGAGCAGGGTGGTTTTACCGGATCCGCTCGGCCCCACAATGCCGGCAAATTCACCTTTGCCGAAGCTGAGACTGATCCCGTTCAGAGCTGTGAACTCACCCCCACCGATGGGGAAGCGCTTTACCAGCCTCTTGATGGAGATAATCTGACCGTTTTTCATAGTGTTTGTATTGAGGCCTGTCTTCTAGTGCCTTTCATCGTTTCAGTTAATGCGTAAAGACAGCCATCAGCTGAAATCCCCAGCCCCCGTAAAGGCTGGTTTGCAGATCGGCGTTATAGAGGGTGTAACTGTCAGGGTTCCAGAATGCCATGACATAAAAGTTCCAGCGGTCAAGGGCCATCGACCAGTTGACAAAGCGATAGGTATTCCTGTTCCTGAAATCGTAAAAGACCATGCCGGTAATGCTGTGAACAATGTTTAGCGGATAGCTCAGGGACAGCAGTCCGAAGGAGCTTTCCTGCGCACTGTCAAAGGCCCGTTTTCCCAGGTGGTAGCGGAAGAATTCGGCCATCAGCCTGATCCCGTTTCCCAGACCAAGGGTGTAGTCCATGCCGACATTCATCATCATTTTGTATTGCAGCGCGCTAAAATCCAGGTCCTGGTGGACCAGTGCAGCTTCTGCCCACAGGCCAAACGCCAGGTCGATTTTGGCATCCAGGGCTATTCTGTTCTCGGGGTAAGCGGCCTTACCGGCCAGCGAGTCGGGGAGCAGTCCGCCCGGAGCAGCTGTGCGGTGGTGGTAGGTTGCGGCAAGTTCTCCGGTATGGAGAGGGAGTTGCAGTCGTCCGCCATATTCAATGCTGTTCTTTTTCGTGGGCAATTGCTCCCAGCCCTTGGTCTTTTCTTCGCCCCACAGTCCCCATAACCAGATGTTGGCATTGTTCAGGAAGTAGTACCTGGCCAGCATGCCATATACACCGTCGGTGAGCTGGAGAGGATCCCGGGGATCGATGCGGTCAAACCACATCAGGGGCCTGAACATGGTGGCCGATCCGAAATTAATTTTTTGCAGCCCTGCCCTCAGTTCGAACTGGTCCCATGAGAAACGGATCCACATCCGGTAGGGACTGAGTTGGGCTTTCGTATGCAGGCTGTCGCCCTGCTGCCAACGGCCACTCAGCCAGGTATTGGCCGAGAATTCGCCATCCACCTTAAAGCCCTTGGCGGGGACCCTGAACGACAGTTTTGGGATGTAGCGCAGTCCTAATTCTGTCTGGAAGGGAGCAGCCGGGTTTATGGTGTTCCAGCCAATGGCCTGGCCCGAGAAGCTTACACCGATGCTTTCACGAGCGGTTTTCTGCCCCGATGCAATCAGTCCGGAGAATAAAACAGCGAGCAATATACTGCCCCTATATGCTGTTTCGTGTTTCATCGTTCGACAGCCCTGTTCATCCTGCTGCAGAGGAGGAAAGCGATCTCAATGATCGATTCCCGGGTAATCTTATCGTGTCTGATGGGATCAGTTCCCGCCGAATTCCATCAGAAAGGCCTTGATGAAATCATCCAGTTCGCCATCGAGTACAGACTGGACATTTCCTGTTTCGTGGTTGGTGCGGAGATCTTTCACAAGCTTGTAGGGGTGCAGGACATAGTTGCGGATTTGTGAGCCCCACTCAATTTTCAGTTTATTGCCTTCAACTTCGGCCTGTTTTTCGCGTTTTTTCTGCAGTTCGATTTCATAGAGATGCGACTTCAGGATGCGCATGGCATTTTCCCGGTTTTTCAGCTGTGAACGGGTTTCGGTATTGTCCACAGTGATCCCGGTGGGCAGATGGCGGACCCTTACACCTGTTTCAACCTTGTTGACGTTCTGTCCGCCGGCACCACCCGAGCGGAAGGTGTCCCATTCGATATCGGCCGGGTTGATCACAATCTCGATAGACTCATCAATAACCGGGGTCACAAACACCGAAGCAAAGGAGGTGTGGCGGCGGTTGTTGGAGTCGTAGGGTGAGAGCCGGACAAGGCGGTGTACACCTGTTTCACTCTTTAAGAATCCATAGGCATAATCGCCGCTGAATTCGAGGGTTACCGATTTAATCCCGGCCTCTTCGCCCTGAACCATGTGGAGTTCCCTGACCTTGTACTTGCTTTTTTCACCAAAGCGGATGTACATGCGCATGAGCATCTCGGCCCAGTCCTGGCTCTCGGTTCCACCGGCGCCCGAGTTGATTTTCAGGATGGCACCGAGCCTGTCTTCCTCATTGCGGAGCATATTCTTCGATTCCAGGGCTTCGGTGAGCCTGAGCGCGGCAGCGTAGTGCGTGTCTATTTCCTCTTCGGTCGATTCACCGGCTTCGTGGAATTCGACCAGCACCTGCAGGTCCTCAACCGCAGTCTCGACATCCCGATAGCCGGTGACCCAGTTTTTCAGGCGTGCAATCTTCCTGAGTTGTTCTTCTGCCGATTTGGGATCATTCCAAAAGTCGGGGTCCTGGGTTCGGAGCTCTTCTTCTTCGATTTCGATGGTTTTTCCATCTACGTCAAAGATGCCTCCTTAACGCAGCCAGGCGATCGATAAGGTCCTTCAGTTGTTCGGTGGTGATCATGTGAAAACAGTTTCACACAAATATAGCAAGTTCTGTCGATTGCTTTTCGCCTTTCAGGGGGACGAAGCCTGTCTTTTGGGATGGGTTCTGAACGGAAGGGGCAAAACGCTGTTTAACTCTCCCGACGCTCTTCGAAGGTGTCGAGTCGGTCGATGGCACGGTGGATGATGTCGCTTTCGAAGCCCTTTCCTGCTGCAAACCGGAAGAGCTTTCCCCTGCGTATAAAGGCCTTCATATCTGTTAGCTTACGGCTCTTTTGTTGCAGGAGTTTCAGGCAGCTTTCGAAGTAGGCTTCAGGGTCGATTTCCCCGCAGGCCTGCTGAATGTCTTCTTCTCCCACCCCCTTTTGACGAAGCTGGAAGGCGATTTTTAGTTTGCCCCAGTGGTTAAAACGGAATTTGTCTCTGGCAAAGAAGCGGGCATATCGGCCGTCGTCGAGAAAATTCTCCGATTTGAGCCGGGCCAGAATCTCTTCTGCCTGCTTCTCTTCCATTCCCCACTGCCGGAGTTTTTCACGGATGTGCGAACTGCATTGTTCCTGTCTGCTGCAGAGAGCTGCGGCTCTTTGCAAGGCCTGGTCAGGCTCAGGGCCTGCATCGTTTTGCATAGACGAAGCGGTCTTTTTCATGAATGTCTTTTAGAAGGCCTGAGTGGCTAAAGCTTTTATCATCGAAGAGGCTGGCGGTTTCCTTTCCAAAGCGTTCATTGATCTCGACCCAAACCATGCCCCCCGGCTTCAGCTTCCTTTTGGCCATCCGGGCAATGGCGCGATAGTAACGAAGAGGATCATGGTCTTCGACGAAGAGCGCCAGGGCGGGTTCATATTCAAGGACCTTTCGTTCCATGCGTTTCTTTTCCGATTCGCAGACATAGGGCGGATTGCTTACGAGCAGGTCGATGTCATCGGGCAGTTGTTCAATGGCTTTCGCATGGAGGATGTCGGCCCGCTTCCATTGAACAGCCAGGTCGTTCCTGCCAGCATTTTCCCTGGCCAGATTCAGGGCCCCGTCCGAGAGATCTATTCCCCATACCTCTGCAAAGGGGAAGCGCTTTTTCAGGGCCAGGGCCAGGCAGCCCGAACCTGTGCCCAAATCTACAATCCGTTGGGGAGGCTTTTTTACGAAATCCACCATTTGATAGAGCATTTCCTCGGTTTCGGGCCGGGGGATCAGCACACGCTCATCGACAAGTAAGTGCAGCTCATCGAAGATGCAGCTTCCCAGTACATACTGGAGGGGCCTGCCCCTATGAATTTCGCTGACAATTTCATTAATTTGCGCCCTGGTTTCGGGCCCGACTGCCTCACCGGGTTCTGAAAGGACCCGGGCAGAAGGATAGCCCAGATGCTCCAGTATGCGCATGCTCATTGCAGTGGCCTCGCTTTGCGTTTGGCTTTGAAGGAGAGATTGTTGCAGCTTTCGCCTGAGGTTTAAAAGGCTATGCGGTTGTTTGGGCATGAAACAAAAATAAGAAAGAGGACCCATTTTTGAAGGAGGCTGACCAGAAATACATGCGGCGTTGTTTTGAGTTGGCGCGCAAAGGTCTGGGATTCACCCGGACTAACCCACTCGTGGGCTCGGTCATCGTGCACCATGGCCGCATTATTGGAGAAGGCTATCACCACGCTTTTGGAGGGCCCCATGCCGAGGTGCTTGCCATTGGATCAGTGGAGGATCCTTCCCTGCTTTCCGAATCCACGCTCTACTGCAGCCTTGAACCCTGTTCTCATCAGGGGAAGACGCCACCCTGTGCGGAATTGATTGTGCAAAAAGGCATTCCCCGGGTTGTGGTAGCCAACATGGACCCTTTCCCAAGTGTAAACGGCCGGGGAATTGCCCGTTTGCGTGAGGCTGGAGTGGAGGTTCGTATCGGCTGTCTCGAAGAAGAGGGGCGGTTTCTAAACAGGCGCTTTTTCACCTTCGTCGAAAAGCGAAGACCTTTTGTGGTGCTGAAATGGGCCCAGACCCGGGACGGTTTCATCGATCCGGAACGGGCACCGGGCGATCCGGTAGGGCCAAATTGGATCACAGACGAGGTGTGCCGAACGCTCGTTCACAAATGGCGGTCCGAGGAAGCGGCCATTCTGGCCGGAACCAATACGATTATAGCCGATGATCCCGGCTTGAATGTCAGGCGATGGAAGGGAGAACAGCCTTTGCGGGTAAGCATCGACCGGAGTGGCCGGATTCCGGATTCGGCCCGCATCCTTGATGGTACGCAGGCTACACTCATCTTTACGGGGCCTGGGGTACACATCGGCGGGAAGACCCGAAGCATTCCCCTTGCAGCAGATGTTGGGCTTGGGGCAGTCCTGGAAGCCCTGTTCGAGCAAAAGATTATCTCCCTGTTTGTTGAGGGGGGTGCTGGTATTCTCCGGTCCTTCATCAGGGAGGGTTTGTGGGATGAGGCCAGGGTTTTTACAGCTTCATTCGATTATGGCGGGGGTGTTGAGGCTCCCGATCCTGCTTGTCAGCCCGAGGAAGAAACCACGCTCCACTTTGCCAATCTGAAGCTATACCGGAATCACTAAGTCTGCATCTTCCTTGTTTTTGGCAGGGGGTTTGTGTTGCTTTCCCTGCCTTTCATCTAAAATATTAGCTAATATTGTAGGTTTGTTCATGCAGACCCTAATTTTAAGGAAAGCATTTTTATGCGTAGACTGGCCATTATAGCTGTTTTTATCGCTGCTTTTTCGTCTTTTTGCACTGCCCAGTCCGCGAGGCAGTACTTCAGGGCGGGAGAGGCCCTGATGGGGGAGAAACACCCACTCGAAGCTGCTGAACAGTTCAGCGAAGCCATTGCCCTTGATCCGCAATATGAAAAGGCTTATTTGCGGCGCGGTCTGGCCTATAGGGAACTGCGTTATTTCAGCAGCGCAGCAAGCGATTTTGATGCGGCCATTAAGCTTAATCCAAAGGATGAGAACCTCTTCTATCTGAGCGGAATCTGCTACCTCGAGCTTGAAATGTTTGGGCAGGCACTTTCCCGTTTGAGTGATGCCCTTACCCTGAAGAGTAATTTTATAGAGGCATCCCGGCAAAGGATGCAGGTGTATTTGAAGCTGGAACGCTATCAGGAGGCATTGACCGATGCCAAGCACTGTCTTCGGATAAAGAAAGATGCCCGGGGCTATGCCGATCTGGCCGCTGTGTATGAAAGGCTGCAGATGTTTGGGGAGGCGCAGAAAGCCTATCTGGAATCGATCAATCGAGACGAACAATTTGCCGGGACCTATTTTAATCTGGCTGCTTTATACTACAGGGAGGGAGCACTCTCCAAAGCTTATGAAGTTGTAGTAAAAGGCTTGCAGGTGGATCCAAAGAATCTGGAAGGTATGCTTTTAAAGGGCCGTATTCTCAGAGAGCGGGAGCACTATTTCGACGCCATCGATGTGCTTTCGCTTATCACGGTCGATTTCCCTGACGAGGCACGGACCTTTTCGGAGCGGGCAGCCTGCTACAGGGAGCTGAACCAGTTTGGAAATGCATTGGCCGACTATTCGGTGCTGCTGGCTCTCGATTCTCTCAATGTCGAAGCCCTGATGAAGCGGGCGGAGATCTATGAAAAACTGGACCAGCCAAAGAAAGCCATGGCCGATTACAGCCATTTGCTGGCTATAGCCGATCCCGGGGGGGCCAAAGAATTAAGGGAGAATGCCGGACTCAGACTTTTTGAATTGAACCGGGAATACAAGCGGCCGGAGCTGGTCCTTATCGAACCCTCAGCTGCGTCGGACTATAGTGTTCAGGTGCCTGAAGGTACCAGAATGTTACAGCTAAGCGGACTGGTTAGGGACGAGAGTGAAATCAAATCCATGCAGGTGAATGATTACACTGTGCCCCTGGAGGAAGGTGAGCAGGGGTATCGCTTTCTGGCCAGTGTAGATTTGCGCAGTTCCGATCAGATTACGATCAGGGTGGCCGATGTTTATGACAATGTTGAAACGGTCGTTTATGCGATTCATTTAACGGAGGTCGATCCTCCGGTGGTGAAGATGATTGCGCCCTATGGTTCGGCGAACAATACCCTCTATCTCGACAGCAACGATCCGGTGATTTTGCTTGAAGGCCGGGTCAGCGATGAAAGCCTTATTCGCCATATTTTTATCGATAGCGTGTCGGCCAGTTATATTCCCAGTGACCAGAATCCGGTCTTTTCTGCCATGGTTGATGTAAGCCATAAGTCAAGTCTAACTGTGGAAGTGGAGGATGAGTACGGAAACCATTCACAGACTGTATTTCAATTGAACAGGGAGATGCATGCTGCCGGGGAAAACCCAATGGGGAAGACCTGGGTGGTCTTTATCGAGAATTCCGACTACGGCTATTTTAACAGCTTATCGGGCCCTGAAAGGGATGTGGCACTCATGAAGGAAGCCCTTTCGAAGTATCAGATTCACAATGTGATTCACAAGAAAAATATGCGCAAGCACGAGATTGAACGTTTCTTTGCGATTGAATTACGCGACCTGATCAGGAGCAACCGGGTAAACTCGCTTTTAATCTGGTATGCCGGGCACGGAACCCTGTTGAATAAGACAGGTTACTGGATCCCTGTAGATGCGGAACAGGGCGATGAGTTTTCCTATTACAGCGTGAACGCTTTGAAGGCCTCCATGCAGTCCTATCCCAGCTATCTCGACCATACCTTGGTGGTGAGTGATGCCTGTGAAACCGGACCGGCATTTTCGCTGGCTATGCGATCCGATCCGGAGGAGAGAAGCTGCAGCGACTGGGAGGCGACCGAACTGAAATCGGCTCAGATCTTTTCATCGGCCGGCAGTAAGCTGGCCCGTGACGACAGCCAGTTTACCCGGACCTTTGCAGCAGTGCTCAGCAACAGTCCTGGTGAATGCCTGTCGATCGAAAGTGTGGTGAGGATCGTGAGTGCTTCCGTTCAGAACAGTACACAGCAGCAACCCAGACTTGGAAAAATAGCAGGTCTGCCGGATGAAAATGGAAGCTTTTTCTTTTTCCCCAAAGACTGACGGGGACGCAGCACTTTGCTGTGGTCCGGTGAATCAGGATTACAGCAGGGTGTCCAGCTTGCTGGTAAGCTTGCTCTTGGGGACTGCACCAACCAGCTTATCAACGACTTCCCCGCCTTTGAAGAAAAGGATGGTAGGGATATTCATGATGCCGTACTTCTGGGTAATGCCGGGGTTGTTATCCACATTGACCTTTGCTACAAGGGCTCTGCCGTCATAGTCTACACCAATTTCCTCCACGATGGGGCCCACCATGCGGCAGGGGCCGCACCACTCAGCCCAGAAATCAACGATTACGGGCTTGTCCGCTTGCAATACGAGTTCGTCGAAATTTCCGTCTGTTGCTTCTAATGCCATGCTATTCTTGTTTGTTAGATGAATGAAAGGCTTAAAATTAGTAAAAAAACACTTAGCTGAACCGGAATCTGAAACCTGGATTATCGCTCAGATAGTTCATAAATTCCTCATTGATTTCAACCTGTTTCTTTCTTGAAAACATAGCGACTTGTGTTGAACTCCTGGGATCGCGGATAAAAAACCTGAGCAGTTTTCCCTTCTCATTCACTGTAAAGTGATCAATTTCGTCCATGAACGATTCCGTAATCTGGTGGATGTCGAGGTAGAGATCTACGGAACGGACCATTTTTTCCTTTACATCGGCGAGCATGAGAATATGCCTGATTTTAAGGGAGTAGATTTTCTTTTGCGGCTCCTCGCGCGGAACCCATAGATTGACACTGGCACGGATCAGCACGGCAACACCCGGACTGAAATAGGGCTTAAAGTTGACGTAGTCGTCGTTTTTGAGCCGGATGTTGAAGGTGTCGGTATAGTCCTCAAGCTGTGCAAGCAGATAGGGTTTGTTTTTCCATTGGTCGACACCATCGCGGACGGTTTTTACGATGCCTGCAAAAACCAGCTCACGATTGTGGTGCCCCGACAGGTCGTGCAGTTCGTGCAGGGCGACGTTGCAAAAGGAATCGATTTCGAGTTTGAAACGGTCGAGTGGATGGGCCGTAAGGTAGATGCCGATCAGTTCTTTCTCCCGGGTAATTTTATCGAGCAGATGCCATTCATTTACTGCCGGGGCTTCGGGTTTCGAGATGGCTATTGCACCGATTTCACCAAAGAGGTTTTGCTGAGGGGTATTCTTTTCGTACTGGAGCTTATTCCCGTATTTGATCAATTGCTCGATAAAGCTTGGGTCATCTTCCTCAATGGTATCCAGATACTGGCTTCTGTGAAGGTCTTCAAAGCAGTCGAAGCCACCAGCCACCGCGATGCCTTCGAAATTCTTCCGGTTCAGCATCTGCAGATTGTTCCTCTCGGCAAAGTCGTAGATGTCCTTGTAGGGTCCCGATTTTTTCCGCTCCTCAATCAGACTTCTTACCGCGTTCTCCCCGACACCCTTGATGGCCCCAAGGCCAAAACGAATATCGCCTTTGGCATTTACCGTGAAGCGAACATTGCTTTCGTTGACATCGGGGCCGAGTACTGAGATGCCCATGCGGCGGCATTCATCCATGAAGCCGGCTATCTTTTTAATATCGGTGATGTTCCGGCTGAGGACGGCAGCCATGAATTCGGCCGGGTAATTGGCTTTTAAGTAGGCTGTCTGGTAGGAAACATAGGCATAGCAGGTCGAATGCGATTTGTTGAAGGCGTACTGGGCGAAGGCTTCCCAGTCAGACCAGATTTTCTGAATCTTCTTGTCGGGGAAGCCATTTTGTTTACAGCCCTTCTCAAACTTGACCTTCAGCTCATCCATCATTTTTTTGATCTTCTTCCCCATGGCCTTCCGGAGTGAGTCGGCCTCCCCCCGGGTGAAACCCGCCAGTTTTCTGGAGAGCAGCATTACCTGCTCCTGGTAAACCGTGATTCCATAGGTGTCCTTCAGGTATTCCTCCATCTCGGGCAGGTCGTATTCGATTTTTTCCCGGCCGTGTTTCCGGGCAATGAAGCTGGGAATGTAGTCCATCGGGCCGGGACGGTAGAGGGCGTTCATGGCAATCAGGTCCTCGAAGCGATTGGGTTTGAGTTCCTTCAGATACTTTTTCATGCCGGCCGATTCGAACTGGAAGAGCCCGGTGGTTTCGCCCCGGGCATAGAGCTCGAAGGTGGCAGGGTCGTCGATGGGGATGTGGTCGATGTCGATGTCGATGCCACGCGATTCTCTGATATTGGCCAGGGCATCTTTGATAATGGACAGGGTCTTAAGGCCAAGGAAGTCCATCTTGAGCATGCCCACATCTTCGACAAAGTGGCCATCGTACTGGGTAACGAGCAGTTCCGAATCCTTGAACCGGGCCACCGGTAACTGTTCCTGGAGATCGTTCCTCCCAATGATGATCCCGCAGGCATGGAGGCCGGTATTCCGGATCGAGCCCTCAAGTCGTTGGGCTACCTTTAGGGTGCTGGCAATTAGCGGGTTGGATGAGTTTTGCTCGGCTTTTAACTCAGGTACTTCCTTGAAGGCTTTGGCGAAAGAAGTTCCCGGTCTCTCCGGTACCAGTTTGGCCAGCCGGTCGGCTTCGGGCAGGGGTAGTTTCTGGATGCGGGCCACATCCCGGATGGCCATCTTGGGGGCCATTGAGCCGAAGGTAACAATGTGGGCGACCCGTTCCCGGCCATACTTTTCGACCACCCAACGGAGGATTTCTTCCCGGCCGTCTTCGTCAAAGTCGATGTCGATATCGGGCATGGAGATGCGATCGGGGTTCAGAAAGCGCTCGAACAGCAGGTCGTAGCTGATGGGATCGATGTCGGTGATTCGAAGGCAGTAGGCTACGGCCGATCCGGCAGCCGATCCCCGGCCCGGCCCAACCGATACGCCCATTTCTCTGGCAGCGGCAATAAAGTCCTGAACGATGAGAAAATAGCCGGGAAACCCCATGCGCTGAATGGTAGAGAGCTCAAAATCGAGCCGCTCACGGGTTTCATCCGGGATTTCCCCATAGCGCATCTTTGCCCCTTTGTAGGTCAGGTGCCTGAGGTAGTCGTTCTCATCGTCAAAACCTTCCGGCAATGGAAAGTAGGGCATCACCGGCTTGCTGTCGAGGGCGTATTCTTCCACCTTGGCAGCAACCTCCAGGGTGTTTTGGAGGATTTCGGGCAGGTCTCTGAATACCTCCCGCATCTCGGCCTGGGTCTTAAACCACTCCTGCCGGGTATAGCGCATGCGCCTGGGATCGTCCAGGTCCTTGCCGGTGTTGAGGCAGATCAGATGGTCGTGGGCCTCTGCATCATCGGCATTTACGAAATGGACATCGTTCGAGGCCACGCATTTGATGCCCAGTTTTTTACCGATCTGGAGCAGGTTGCGGTTCACATAAACCTGGTCGTCGAAGACTTTTTTATCCATCTCGGCATCGCCTGTTTCATGCCGCATCAGCTCCAGGTAGAAGTCCTCACCAAAGATGGATTGGTAGCGACCTGCAAGGTCTTCTGCCGCTTCCAGGCTCTTGTGCATGATGGCCTGGGGCAGCTCCCCGCCCAGACAGGCCGAAAGGCAGATAATGCCTTCGTGGTACTCTTCAAGCAGCTCGTGATCGATGCGCGGTTTGTAGTAAAACCCTTCGGTCCATCCCTTCGATACCATGATGGTCAGGTTGCGGTAGCCGGTCTCGTTTTTGGCCAGCAATACCACATGGTCGGAACCGTCCAGGTTCTTGTCCTTTTTGCTATGTCTCGAGCGTCTGGCGAGATAGGCTTCGCAGCCCAGGATGGGCTTGATTCTTCTTTTGATGGCCTCTTTGTGAAAGGCCTTGACTCCGAACATATTGCCATGGTCGGTAATGGCTATCGCCTCCATCTGATCGTCAACGGCCTTTCCCAATAGTTCGGGGATGGCTGCGGATCCGTCGAGAATGGAATACTGGGTATGGACATGGAGGTGGCAGAAGCCGGCATTGGCAATTGCCCGATCCGCTTTTTCTTCGTTCGGACCTGCGGTTTCGGGCTTTTCTTCGGCCTTCGCTGTTTCAAAGTTGGACAGGTGTTCCAGGCCGTAGGGGCCTATCTGTTTGGGATGTCTGGCGATGAAGCGGTCGAACTGTTCGCTGTTCAGGCCGGCCGCGTTAGCATCGATCACCCTGGTTCGGAGCAGCTCGAAGAAGCATCGGGCTGTGGCCTCTACATCGGCCGCAGCATTGTGGGCTTCGGTAAATTGGGTGTCGAAGAGGAACTCGTAAAGTTCCATCAGCCGTGGAGGCTTGAACCGGCCACCTCTGCCTCCCGGTATTTTCAGGTGATCGGTGCTGGAATCCATTGTGCAGATTGTCTCCAGCTCCAGGAAACGGCCCGGGGTCTGGCTGCGAATAAACTCTGCACCCAGGGCATTGATGTCGAATTTGACATTGTGGCCGACCAGGTAGCGGGTTTGCTGCAGGGATTCATTCAAGATGGCCAGGGCCTCTGCCAGCGGAAGTCCATCGCTCAGGGCTCGCTCGGTGGATATGCCATGAACCTTTTCGGCCGAATAGGGGATCTCAAATCCATCGGGTTTAATGAGCAGGTTCCGGTGGGTGAGAAGCTGCCCTTCGGCGTCGTGTAACTGCCAGGCGATCTGTACAACTCTTGGCCAATTATCTACTTCACTTACAGGGGCATTATCTCTTTTTGGAAGCCCTGTTGTTTCGGTGTCAAAGATGAGATACATGGTTCATAAAGGTAGGCTATTTTCGGGTCCGGAACGATCGTGTTGATAAATTCCTGACAGGATTCTTAACGCGCCCGGTTCTGCTGAAACAATTTATTGGCTTACGGCTTTCAGGCCTTTAAAAAGTGATGATTATTTGCTTTTTATGTGAATCTTCCTACCTTTGCGGTCGCTAAAAAGTAGGTTATTATTTATTAATTATCAGAAAAGAGTATGCCAACCAAGATCAGATTGCAAAGACAGGGTCGTAAATTTAAAGCGATCTACTCTATTGTAGTAGCTGATAGCAGGGCGCCACGTGATGGTAAATTCATTGAATCCTTGGGACAGTACAATCCCAATACCAATCCTGCTTCCATTGTTCTGGACTTCAACAAAGCATTAGAATGGCTGCAGAATGGCGCTCAACCTACCGATACTGTTAGGGCTATCCTCTCCTACAAGGGGGTGATGTACAAGAAACACCTGCTCGAAGGTGTGAAGAAAGGTGCCTTTGACGAGGCCGAAGCTGAAAAACGCTTCCAGGCATGGATTACCGAGAAGGAACAGAAGATTCAGGCCAAGAAAGACCAGATTAAATCCGACAAAGCGAGTGTTGAGAAGGCTCGTATGGAGGAAGAAACAAAGATTAAAGAGGCTCGTGCACAGGAGATTGCCAAGCGCAGGTCCGAGCTTGTAGAAGCCGAAGCTGCCGCTGCCGCTGCCGAAGCCCCTGCCACAGAGGAAGAAGCCCCTGCTGCTGAGGCTCCTGCCACAGAGGAAGAAGCCCCTGCTGCTGAGGCTCCTGCCAAAGAAGAAGCTCCGGCTGCTGAGGCTCCTGCCAAAGAGGAAGCCCCTGCTGCTGAGGCTCCTGCCACAGAGGAAGCTCCGGCTGCTGAGGCTCCTGCCAAAGCCGAAGCATCTGCAAAGGAAGAAGCTTCTGCCAAGGAAGAGGAGAAGAAGGAAGACTAGATTCTCCATGTCGTTGGCCAAAGGCATTGAGGCTGGGAAGATTTCCAGGCCCTTCGGGGTTCGGGGCGAAGTTGTCCTGATTCTCGATGCCGCCCAGGCCGGGTACATTAAAAATAAAGACCCGCTGTTTGTCGAGATCGACCGGCAGCGGGTTCCCTTTTTTTTAGAGGAATTTGAACTCGGCAGCGACGGGCAGGCCATCGCCCGTCTTGAGTTTGTTAGCTCCCTGGAGGAAGCGAGGAAGATTTGTGGTTGCCGCGTCTTTCTTGAAGAGGGAAAACAGCGGCAAAACGATGGCGGGCCGGACGATCCTGCACGCTTCATCGGTTATCTGGCCACAGACCTTGTTCAGGGCGATCTGGGGACCATCGGCGATTACCTGCATGCCGATATGAATCCGGTCTGGCTCATCGATTTCCATGGCCGGGAGCTCATGGTGCCAGCGGTGGAAGCCTTCATTTCATCGGTCGATCACAAGCAGCAGCGGATTACCTTTTCTTTACCCGAAGGGCTCACATCTCTGTGACATTCCCGATCGACATTCGTCTCCGGAACAGTTACCGTATTTGCTTCAATTCCGATGAAAGGGTTTAGGGCCGGATGACGGTAATGCCGCCATCCGGTTCGAGTTTCAGGATGCTGGAGGCTTGTGCGGTTGTGGTTTCTTCGCGCCGCCACTTACAGACATAGTCAACTTCCTTGTGTAAGGCGGGGTCAATGGCCGCAAAACTGCTCGGGGAGGGCTCTCCGGCATAGTTGGCCGAGCTCGAGACCACAGGCCTGTCTGTGGCCTGAATGAGGGCATGGCAGAAGGGGTCGCTGCAGACGCGAATGCCAACAGAGCCATCCGGCGCAATCAGGCCCTTTGCCAGGCCGCGTGCATGGGGGTAGATGATGGTGGTGGGGCGATTGGCCCGATCAAGAACTTCGCGCGCTTCCCCGGGTACCTTCTCAAGGTATCGTGCCAGCATGTCCTGGTCCGAAACAAGGATGAGCATGCTTTTGTAATCGGGGCGGCGCTTGATCTCAAAAACCCTGGAAACAGCCTGGGCATTTGTTGCGTCGCAGCCTATGCCCCAGATGGTATCGCTCGGATAGAGAATGCTTCCGCCTTCCAGAATATAGTGTTTGCATATTTCGACTTCCTTAAGCATCGTGGAGGCACTCGAGGTAGACCTGGTAGAGGCTTGGGATGGTTTGTTCTTCCCTGAACTTCATGGCGTGGCTGCCACCTTCCATAATCATGTGGTTGCGCAGTTCTTTGTCTTCAAGTATGCGCCTGATGGCATGGGCCATCTCTTCGGTGTTCAGGGGATCGATAAAGAGGCCGCCTTTACCTGCCGTTTCTTCCAGGCATCCGCCGGCAGAGGTGATGACCGGTACCCGGGAATTGAGGGCTTCCAGGACGGGTATGCCAAAGCCTTCGTAAGAAGAAGGGTAGATGAAGCCCCGGGATTCCTGATAGATGGCCGGAAGGTCGGAGACATGCACGTGGTCGAGGAAGTGAATGTTCCTGATCTGGTTTTTCCGGATGTAGGCATCGACCTGCTGGAAATAGGGTGTTTTTCGTCCTACCACAACCAGGGGAATGTCGATCTTTCCCTCGTGAAGTGCACGAACAATCATAAGCAGGTTCTTGCGTTCCTCAATTGTTCCGACATAGAGCAGGTAGTCGGAGGGCAGGGAGAAGCGGTCACGCACCGCCATCCTGCTTTCCTCACTGGCCCGGTTGTAGAACTGCCGGTGACAGCCCTGATAAACCACCCGAATACGCTCCTCTTCCACACCCAGGTGACGCATAATATCGCGTTTGGTCTGGTCGCTGACGGCAATGATCCTGGTCGCATGCTTGCAGGCATAGGCCACCTTTTTGGAGTAGATCCGGCGATCGACGGGTTTGTAGAGCTCGGGCCTTTCCAGGAAGATGAGGTCGTGGATGGTGACCAGCGATGGTACACCGCTCTGGTGTATGCCAAAGGGCAATTCGTTGCTCAGTCCGTGAAAGATATTCACACCAACCGCTTTGAGCAGTTCGGGAAGTTTGAAACTCCGCCACTGTGAACGGAACATCCGGCTCAGAAGGCCGGAAGGAAGAATAACCTGGCTTCCTGCGGGTTCGACAAAGAGATCGGGGTCGGCAATGCGCGGCGTGTAGAGCAGGATGTCGTTTTCGGGGTAGAACCTGCTGATACAGGAGATCACATAGCGGCTGTAGTTTCCCAGTCCGCTAATGTTGTTATAGGCTCGTTTTGCATCAAATCCTATTCTCATCAGACAGCTATATTGTATTCTCTTAAAGCATCATTCAGGGAGGTCTTCAGGTTTGTCGAAGCCTTTCTTTTCCCAATAATCAGGGCGCAGGACACCTGGAAGTCGCCAGCCGGAAAGGTTTTGGTACAGGAACCGGGAATCACAACCGAGCGTTTCGGAACCACGCCTTTTAGCTCTATAGCTTCGGGGCCGGTTACGTCGATAATACGGGTCGATTTTGTGATGACAACATTGGCGCCAAGGACGGCCTCTTCCTCCACCCTTACGCCTTCTACAACGATGCTGCGGGAGCCGATGAAGCAGTTGTCTTCAATAATGACCGGGGCTGCCTGAACCGGTTCAAGCACGCCTCCAATCCCTACGCCGCCACTCAGATGGACATTTCGGCCGATCTGGGCACAGGATCCCACGGTGGCCCAGGTATCGACCATACTTCCTTCGTCGACGTATGCACCGATGTTCACATAGGAGGGCATCATGATGACCCCTTTAGAAATATAGGCTCCATAGCGGGCAAGGGCATGGGGAACGACGCGGATGCCTTTTTCTTTATAGCCCTTTTTCAGGGGAATCTTGTCGTGGAATTCGAAGGGGCCTGCTTCAATGCTTTCCATTTCGCGGATCGGGAAGTAAAGAATGACCGCTTTTTTGAGCCATTCATTTACCTGCCAGGACTGGCCCTGTTTCTCCGCTATCCGCAGGAAACCGCCATCCAGTTTTTCGATGACCGCTTCAATCGCCTTTCGGGTCTCCCCCTTTTTTAAAAGTTCCCGGTTTTCCCAGGCCTGTTCTATGATCTCCTTTTCCTTCATTTCCCAAAAATACGAACTTTAAGGATTCGGGCCAGCAGGTACATCAGGACGAGACAAAAGATGGTGGTAGCCCCGGAGGGGATATTCAGGCTGTACGAAACCAGCAGTCCTGCCAGCGAACCAATCAGGCCCAGCACGATGGAGGCCACCATGATACGTCCCAGATTCTGGGTGAAGAGGTTGGCAATGTTTTGCGGGATGGTAAGCAGAGAGAGCACGAGAATGATGCCCGCAATACGTATGCTGAGCACCAGGCTGAGTGCGACCAGCACAATCAGCAGGTAATTCAGCAACATGACCGGGATACCTCTGGTACGGGCAAATTCTTCATCGAAGGAAAGGTAGAGAATGGGCCGGTAGAAGACCAGAAAAAAGATGAGAGTAAGCAGTGCAAGCAGTCCCATGAGCAGAAGCTCGGTGCGCCCGACCGTTAGAATGCTGCCGAAGAGATAGCTCATCAGGTTGGGGGCATAGCCAGGTGCCAGCGAGATGAAAATGATGCCCATGGCCATGCCCAGCGACCACATAATGGCAATGACCGAATCGTTTCGCATGATCTGCTTTCGGGTCAGATTCTCACTTCCCAGTGCCGCAAGGACTGCAAAAATGGCTGCGCCCGCCAGGGGGGGAAGCCCGAGCAGATATCCAAGTCCGACCCCGCCAAAGGAGGCATGAGAAATGCCCCCGCCAATGAAGACCATGCGTCGGGATACGATGTAGCTGCCTGTGAGTCCGCAAGCAATGGACATGAACAGCGCAGCCCCGAGCGCATGTTGAAAAAACGCATAGGAGAATAGTGTGGCCATGCTTAATGTGTATGGGATTTCATGACCCGATGAGGCACTGTGCCATGGGTGATGATTTCGATGGGACAATTATAGACCTTCAATTGCGCTTCACTGATCTCGTTTCCGGGGTGGTAGTGCAGCGTCCTGTTCACACAGGCGATGGATTTGATATAGGGTGAAATTATTCCGATGTCGTGAGAGACGAGCAGGATGGTCATGTGCTGGTTTAGTTCCCGCAGAATACGGTAGAGTTCCATTTCGAACTGGTTGTCGACATGGGTATTGGGCTCGTCAAGAATGAGCACCCGGGGCGAGGAAACGATGGCCCTGGCCAGAAGTGTGCGCTGAAGCTCACCGCCGGAGAGCATCCCAATAGCCCTTTTTCGCATTCTTAGCATCCCGCTCATTTCGAGCACCTTGTTAATTTCCTGCTTTTCGCTGTTCGTGGGCTTGCCCCGGACCGAGAGCCCTTTTTGCAGGCCCGATGCGACCACGTCTTCCACACTGATCGGAAACTTCTGGTCGATTTGGCGGCCCTGGGGGAGGTAGCCGATGTCCCGTTTGGCAACCCTGTAGGAAATGCTTCCCTGGCTTGGACTTACCAGACCCAGGATGAGCTTCAGCAGGCTTGTTTTCCCACCACCATTGGGGCCGATGATGCCGATAAAATCTTTTTCGTAGACCGACAGGGAGACGTCTTTCAGGGCTTCATGGCCCTGGTAGCCGACACTCACATGGCTGAGACTGATCAGGGCTTCTTTCATTCCGCTGCTTTGATGAGATTCGTACTTAGCAATTTCAGTTGGGAAGGCCAGTCCGTGGCCAGGGGGTCTATTTGTACTACCTTGGCATTCAGGCTTCTGGCAAGGGTTTCGGCATTGGCCCTGTCGAATTGCGACTGGATGAAAACTGTCCTGATTCCTTCCTTTCTGCCCAGGTTTACCATGTCCTGCATGTGGGCTACAGAGGGGGCCCGGCCTTCCGATTCCAGGGCATGCTGCTTCAGCTGGTAATCCCTTGCAAAATAGCCGAGTGCAGGATGATAGATCATAAAGCTGCGTTGTTCCAGACTGGCAAGCCTGTTCTCAATTTCGAGATCGAGTTGCTGCAGGCTGCTGTCGAGCTTACGCAGTCTTTGTCCAATCAGGGCGTGCTGTTCGGGGAGTAATTCATTTAGGGCTGAGGCAACATCTCTGGCAATGATGCGGCCATTACGGGCCGACATCCAGATGTGGGGGTCCAGGGAGCCATGTTCATGGGCATGCCCGTCATGCTCATGCGCCGGGTTTTCCCTGTTGTGCTGCCCGGGATCCTGCCGGGCATGGTCATCTGCCTGCTGCGGAATCTGGTCGATGCTTTCTGCCAGGCTCACCATCCTCAGTTCGGGATAGAGATCCCGAATCTTCTGCAACCAGGCCTGTTCGAATCCCAGGCTGCCAATGTTCAGATAGAGAGCGGATTGCTCCAATAGTGCCATTTGCTTCAGATCGGGTTCGTAGCTGGCCGGACTCGCACCGGGAGGAACCATGACATTGACTTCTACCAAATCGCCGGCCAACTCTTCCAGGAAATAGAGCTGAGGCAGTACAGATACGGTAACAACGGGCTTGTCGCCTGAGGGCAGTGTTGAATTGCACTGAAAAACAAAGAGGCTAAGCACCAGGAAAAGGAGGGCTTTATGCATGTTTCTTCGCTTTGAACAGTTCTCGAAAGGGGGTACCCCGTGGTGGAACCGGATCATGGCCATGCCCTCCCCAGGGGTTGCAACTCAAAATGCGCCTGGTTCCCATCAGGAGCCCGATGACGGGCCCGTGGACCCGGAGGGCTTCAATCGCATAGTGGGAGCAGCTTGGGTGATAGCGGCAGCTTTGAGGAAGGATGGGTGAGATGACCCACTGGTAGATCTTAACAGGGAGAATGAGCAGGAAAACAAAGGCCTCGCGAAGCCACCTTAGGGGCCCCCTTTCCTGCAGGGTATGTCGTTTTCTTACCGGCCTTTTCATGTCCTGTTTTCTGCTCCAAAAGTAAGAAATAATATAGAGTAATTTAGCCCATTAATTGCGAGGAAATCATGTCAATTTTACCTATTTTTGCGGCTCATTTTTACACACATAAAGTTAATCGTACACATTAAATCCAATCTGTAACCATGAAAGACGCAGTTGCTATATTATGTGCCGGCGGGCCTGCACCAGGAATTAACACCGTGATCAGTGCTGTCACCAAGATTTTTATCAACAACGGATACAATGTACTCGGAATTAACGGGGGCTACAAGAGTTTGTTTTCGGACGAACCTGCTTTTGAATACCTCGATTTTGATTATGCCGACCAGATCTACAGCCGCGGCGGTTCTGCGCTTAAGATGAGTCGTCACAAGCCCAAGGACGATGAATTTAAGCCCGATTTTTTCAAAAAAAACAGGGTAAAGTTGCTGGTCACCATTGGGGGTGACGATACGGCATCCACGGCCAACCGTCTGGCCAAGTATCTGAAGAAGGAAAAGCTGGATGTGAAAAACATCCATGTTCCCAAGACCATTGACAATGACCTTCCCCTTCCCGAGGGTACGCCCACCTTTGGCTACCATTCGGCAAAGGAAGAAGGTGTGAGGCTTTCTACCACCATTTATGAGGATGCACGTACCAGCGGAAACTGGTTCGTCGTCAGCGCCATGGGCCGTGAAGCCGGCCACCTGGCCTTCGGGATTGGTACCGCCTGTCACTATCCGATGATTGTTATTCCGGAGATGTTCAACAAGACCAAGATCACCTTCGACAAGATCACCCGCATGGTGGTTTCTTCCATGGTTAAGCGCAGAATTCTGGGCATCGACTACGGTGTAGCCATGATCTCAGAGGGTGTATTCCATTTCATGAGCGATGAAGAAATCATCGATACGGGTGTCAACTTCACCTACGATGAGCACGGGCATCCCGAACTGGGAAACGTAAGTAAGTCACACATATTTAATATGTTAACCCAGCAACACCTGAAGGATCTGCGCATCAAGGTTAAGAGCCGTCCCGAGGAGATTGGTTACGAGCTGCGTTGCTGCCGCCCCATTGCTTACGACCTGTCCTATGCCACCAGGCTGGGCCTGGGTGTATATATGCTGTTTCAAAGAGGAGAGACAGGCTGCATGACCACCATCGATCGTGGTGGCAGCATTGCCCCCCTCTACCTGAAGGATGTGGAAGACGAGCAGGGCAAAGTGAAGCCCCGTTTGGTCAACATCAACTCCGAATCGACCCAGGTAATCTTCCGTAACAATCTGCATTACATTACCAAAGAGGACTACAGGGCTGCCAGGAAGTATGTGAAGAATCCCGAGGACTACGACTTCTTTAAGATCCTGAATTGGCCTGAGTAAGCCCTCATGATCCGGAGCCGTTGATTTTTCGCCCTGAATGGGTTATTTTTAAAGGAAAAAACATGGCTCAGGTAAACAAGAAAAAAGGAACGATAGGGATACTAACCGGTGGCGGAGATGTGCCGGGTCTGAACCCGGCCATCCGTGCCGTCACCATTCGCGCCTTGCGTGAAGGTTACCAGGTGATAGGCCTCCGCAAGGGCTGGTCGGGCATTTGTGAGCTCATCAGAGATAGAAAAGCTGACAACAGCGAGCACTATGTCATGTTGAGTGAACAGATCGTGAACAAAGCCGGTCGGACCGGTGGTACCTTTTTGCACACCTCAAGGGTGAACCCCAGCAAGGTCAAAAAGACGGATGTGCCCAGGCACCTGCAAAACAGCTACAACAAGGATGTCAACGACCTTACTCCGGAGGTGCTCCAGAACCTGGCTTATCTGGGCATCGACTACCTTATACCCATTGGGGGTGACGATACGCTTTCTTATGGTGTCAGGCTTTACAAGGAGGGTTTCAAGGTCATCGCCATTCCCAAAACCATGGACAATGATGTTCCGGGAACCGATTATTGCATTGGTTTCAGTACCTGTGTGACCCGGACCATTAACATGACAAACACCCTGCGTACTTCTGCCGGTTCGCATGAACGGATCCTGGTAATGGAGGTTTTTGGCCGTTATGCCGGGTTTACAGCCATGATTCCCACCATGGCAGGTGCTGCGAATCGCTGTGTAATTCCCGAGCACCAGTTCGATGTTTCCCATCTGACCGACCTGCTCATGGAAGACCGCATCCAGAATCCCAGCAATTATTCAGTCGTTTTGGTCTCCGAGGGAGCTACCTTTAAGGGGATGGACGAGATGATGACCCGGGAAGATGAACGGGATGCCTATGGTCATGCCAAGCTGGGCGGAATCGGAGCTGCTGTCTCGGCCATGATTAAAGAAGAATCGGCTCAGTTCAACCAGGGGAAGCGCATCAATGTGATCAGCCAGCACCTGGGCTATCTGGTCAGGGGAGGAGATCCCGACGCCATCGATTCCATTGTGCCCATGGCCTACGGCAATCTCGCCCTGGACCTTATACTGAAAGGCATTCACGGACGATTGGTTGTGTTAAGGAACGGGCGCTACGACAATGCTCCAATCGACGTGGTAACCAGCACGAAGAAGCTTGTAGAAGTGAAGAAGCACTACAATACGCAGCGACTTCGTCCCCACTTTAAAAGCTTTGAGTTTCAGCCGCTGTTTATCATGAGTGGTTCCTGAGCCTACTCAATGTAGATCCAGGCCTTATCGATGCTGTTCTCGCGGATTTCCATAAGGGAAGAGAAAGCACTTTGAACCGATTCAAATGAACCGGCCGTAACCAGCTTAAATTGGTAAGGGCCTGAAAGAATTCTTCCATCCATTCCCCGGGCTTTCACCTCATTGGCAAAGGCATTGGCGTTTTCCGGAATCTTGAAGGCGCCTACGATGATGTGGATGCCTGTTGAACCGGCTTCTTCACAGGCCGAGAGTTTCAGCATGGCTTCATCCAGTTGCATACGGCTGAGGGCCAGCTGGTCCTCCAGTTCATTTGCAGCTTCAAGTTGCTTTCTGAGGGCCTGATTTTCTGCGACAAGGGTATCGATTTCTTTCTGGGACATGGACGGCTTCTGAAAGAGGCTGCAGGAAGTCGCCAGGAGCATCATGGTCAGGAAAACAGGGGCTTTCATAATCAGGGTTTTAGTCGTTCCCTTACAAAGATAGCAAAAAGCGGGGACAAGGCAGCAGGTCCTAATGGCCTATAAAACAGCATTTCTCTAAGATACCCGGGCCTCTGGTTGCTTAGATACAGTCCTGCAGGCCGGATTCGGCTCAGGGTTCGGTTTTGAGCGGCCTGCCTGTTCGGCAGAAGCTTGCAATCACCGGATAGTGATCCGAGAGGTCGGTTTTTATCCTGTGGCATTGCAGGCTTTCGAAGCCCCTTCCAAACAGGATGTGGTCGATCCTCAGCGAGGGCAGGCTCTTCCCGGCATAGGTGTTTCCGAAGCCACGGCCCGAGCGTCTGAATGAATCGCGAAGCCCCTTTTTAACCCGCCTGTAGGCATAGGATTGGGGGGTGTCATTGAAGTCGCCCATGACCAAAACCGGGTAGGGTGCTTCCCTGATGTAGTTGGCAATCATGTCTGCCTGTTCGGCCCGGTTCACAAAGGCGATTTTAAGGCGTAAGCCTATGCTTCGTATTTCTTCAATCTGCTTATTGCTGTACTTTAGCCGCAGGGTATCCATAAAGGCCATGTTTTCCTGCCTGAAACGGATCGATTGAAGATGGAGGTTGAAGACCCTGATGGTATCCTGCCCGATTTTGATGTCATTGTACATGGCTGCATTCCCATAAGTATTGAAGGGGATGCGGGTGGTTTTTACGATGGGGTAACGGCTGAAGGTGGCAACCCCGGCGCCGTCGTGTTTCGATCTGGAACCCGAGGAGAATACCGCAGAGTAAGGCATGCCTATGGTTTGTACATGATCGATATGGCGAATCCCTTTGTGGTTTTTTGAGAAATACTCCTGCAGGCAGAGGATGTCGGGCCTCTGCCTGTGCACCTCTTCTGCAATCAGGTTCCGCCTTGACGAGTCATTGTCCATAAAAATACCAAAGCCTCGCACGTTATAGCTCATGGCACTTAGTTGTGTCTCACCTGAACAGGCGGCTTCCTGTTTCGATTGCTTCGTATGCAGGGGGCTCAGGCCGGCCAGATGGTTCCATCCAAGCAGGATCAGGACCAGCGAGAGAAAGATCTGCTTTTTCAGGCGAAAGAGCCAGTAGCTTATGAAGATGAGATGTGAAAGCAGGATGAGGGGGTAGGCGAGCCCAAACAGGGCAGGGAAGAAGACTCTGGCAGGGTTGATGAAAGGGGAGAGATAGGCGAGCAACAATGCCAGGCAGGCCAGGATGTTTAAAAAGAAAACAAAGCGATCAAGTATTTTAACCACGGTCTATTTTTTATTGCTCATTTTAAACAAAATCTCTTTTTCTCTTGCACTCAGGCTGTCGTAGCCGGCTTTTGATATTTTATCCAGGATGCGATCGATTTCTTGCTGCTCTTCGGCCTTGACTTTATTGTATTCGATGTCGTCGGCAGGGCGTTTATAGCTCACCTTCATGTCCCGTGGGCGGGGTTTGACCCAGGTGGCAATCTGGTCCATGATTCGATCGAACCCTTTCGTGATATCCCGTCCCTTTCTGGAATAGTAGGCGATTATAAAGCCGGCAAGGGCTCCCCCGATATGGGCAATTTTTCCACCCGTATTGACCGAAAAATCGACCAGGGTGGTCAGGATGAACATGGCCAGCGCAATGTAGATGATCTTTACCCGTCCGATCAGCACCAAATGCAATTCCATGTTTGGCCGGTAGGTAGCCGTTGCAATCACGATGGCCATGACCGAGGCCGAGGCGCCCATAGCGTATGATACCGGAAGGACATTGCTGAAGACCGCAAAGTTGTTGTAAAAAAGCCCATAAAGCAGTCCGCCCGATATTCCGCCAATCAGGTAGGTGCTGAGCAGCTTTTTTTGCCCCATTTCCTGCATAAACACTCTCCCAAACCAATACAACCAGAGCAGGTTGAAGAGGATGTGGATGAAGTCGACATGCAGGAACATGTAGGTAATAAGTGTCCAGGGTCTTCGGATGAGCAAGGCCTTGTCGGCCGGGACGGCAAGCAGCCGGATAAAACTTTCAAAAAGCCCGTTACTGTTCGACATGAACAATACCATCCTGACAATCTGTACTGCCAAAAACAGTCCCAGGTTCAGGTAAATGAGCCGGGTAAGCGTGCTGCCCTGCCGGAAAGAATTTTTTATATCGTCTATAATACCCATAAAAACAAATCATTAGAAGAAGTTCTTTGTGAACTTGTTCCAGTATTTGATGAGTATAAAACCAAAAATCATACCACCCAGGTGGGCAAAGTGTGCAATATTGCCTCCGCGGTCGGCCAGGCCCAGGTAGATGGAAATGACTCCCGTTCCGATTACCATCCATTTGGCCTTAATCGGAATGGGTATGGGGAAGATCATCAGGGGGGTGTTGGGGAAAAGCATACCGAAGGCCAGCAGCAGCCCATAGACTGCCCCGGAGGCTCCCACTGTCGGGATCAGCAGACTCAGGGCTCCTTCGTAAAAGTCGTTCTGGGGATTCGACAGGATCTGCTGTAGAAGCTCTGTGCTGATCGGGCCACCCGCCATGGCTTTCAGTGCGGCAATGTCTGCGCCATGCATCAGTTGATTGACCAGGAGATGGAAGAAGGCGGCTCCCAGTCCGGTTGCCAGGTAGTAGATGAGGAAGCGTTTGCTGCCCCATACCCCTTCCAGGGTCCGGCCAAACATCCACAGCACCCACATGTTGATGAAGACATGAAAGATGCGATTGCTGTGCATGAACATGTGTGTGACAATCTGAAAGGGATAGAAAAAGGGCGATTGCATGGAATAGAGGCCCAGGATTCGGTTCAGATCGATGTTAAAGAACTGCAGGGCGAGGATGAGAATGAACCACATCCCCACATTCAGGATGATCAGGTTCTTGGTAACCGGGGGGGTATTGTTACTGAAAGTGGTAAAGAATCTGCTCATGTTACTGGTTTTTAAAGATGCTGTCCAATTCTTCCACCGGAACAATGTGAAGAATGGTCTGGCCCGAGGGACTGTGCCTGTGTTCGGGGCAGGCGAACAATTGATCGACCAGTGCCTGTATCTCTCTGTCGTCCATTTCCCTGCCATAGGGTATGGCGGAAGCTTTTGCCGCAGCCCGGGCAAGTTTTTCCGATCGTCCGGACCTAAGGTCACCTTCCAGCACCTTGTACTGTTCAATCAGGCTTTCGATTACCTTTACGCTGTCTTCTTCACCGGCATCGCCCGGAATGCCGTGAATAACAATGTGGTTGTTGCCGAAATCGCGGACATCAAAGCCCAGCTCGGCAAGGTCGGGGATCATCTCCAGGCAGAGCTGGTAGTCGGCCGGGTTCAGCTGAATACTTACAGGGAAAAGGCTTTGCTGGCTGATGCCCTGCTTTTGATCCAGGGCTTCTATCATGCGATCGTAAAGAATCCGTTCGTGTGCCCTTCGCTGATCAATCAGCATCAGGCCCGATTTCACGGGCGAGAGGATGTACCTGTTTTTGAGCTGAAGATAGCGGCTGTGTGGGGCACTGCTCTCCTGACTGGGTTCAAACAACTGCTCCCAACCCTTTATTCGCTCGTCTTGTTGGTAGGTCTTCGCTTGTGTTCGCGTATAGGCGGGTTCATTAGCGAAGGGGTTGTAGCCGGGCCTGGTTTCAATTTCAGGCATTCTGATGGCTGTGTCGCTGGTCAGCACGGGGATATCGATGACGCCTTCCCTGCTGAAATCCAGGGTCGGAGAAAGGTTGTGCCTGCCTATGGCCTCCTTTACGGTGGCCAGCAGAATCTGCCAGATGGCATTTGCGTCTTCGAATTTGACCTCCGTTTTGGTCGGATGGATGTTGACATCTATTCTTGCGGGATCGAGTTCGAAAAAGATGAAATAAGCCGGCAGATGGTCGGGCGCGAGGATTTGCTCGTAGGCCTTCATGACTGCCTTGTGAAAATAGCCGTGCCTGATGTAGCGTTTGTTGACGAAGAAGTATTGTTCCCCGCTGGTCTTCCTGGCATGCTCGGCCTTCCCGATGAATCCGCTGATTTTAATCAGCGAGGTTTCGGTTTCGAGAGGCAACAGGGTGTTGTTAATCGATTTCCCGAAGATTCCGCTGATGCGCTGACGGACATTGGTTCGGGGCAGTTGCATGATCTCCTTGCCGTTGTGGAGCAGGGTAAAGGAGACCTCCTCGCAGGTAAGGGCAATCTGGTTGAACTCGTGTATGATGTGCCGGAATTCGGTTTGATCGCTTTTCAGGAACTTCCGCCGTGCGGGGATGTTGAAGAAGAGGTTGCTGACCTGGACATTGGTTCCGGCAGGGGCCTGTACCCTTTCATTGGAGATTAGTACTGAACCCGCCATGCGAACATGGCTTCCCAGCTCGTCCGGGGCCGGCCGAGTTTTCAGCCCGATTTCTGCCACGGCTGCAATTGAGGCCATGGCTTCGCCCCGGAATCCCCTGGTGCGGATGGCAAAGAGATCATCTGCAGTGGAAATTTTTGAGGTGGCATGTCTTTGAAAGCAAAGCAGGGCATCGGCAGGGGACATGCCCCTCCCGTTGTCCACGACCTGGATCAGGGTTTTTCCTGCGTCTTTGATGATGACCTTAATCTCGCTTGCCCCTGAATCTACGGCATTCTCCATCAATTCCTTTACCACTGAAGCAGGGCGTTGAATCACTTCACCCGCAGCGATCTGGTTGGCTACGGCATCACTTAATACATGGACAATATCCGACATCTAGGCGTAGAACAGAAAATAGGCGATGAGGAAAAGCACGGCAAGAATGACAATCAAACGAAGGTTTGCAGCACGAGATGCCTTTACCCTGGTCTGGGTATGGGCCTGGCGGAACGCTCCCCTTTTCAGGGTCGTACGATTCGGGCTGTCGGGAACCTCTATGCCGAGTTCCCGCTTTATGCCTCTGATCCGTTCTTCACGGGCTTCCTTTACAGGGTCCCAGTACCGTGGTTCGTAATGGAACTGGTTGTTACGGGGAAGCTTGATAAACCTGGGAATTCCCATCTCTCACAATTTAGGGCTTAAAGTTAAGGAAAGTAGGAGAATGTGGAAACTGTTTTTTATTTTTGGGGCTATGAAAACAAGCATCAATGCCAGTCTGGAAGAGGCCCGCAGGGTGCTCGATGATTTTATGTCGGATGCGGCAAAAATCGAGGCCATCGAAGGGGCTGCGCAGCTGATGCTGGCTTCCATCAGAAAGGGAGGCAAGATTATTTCCTGTGGCAACGGGGGGTCGATGACCGATGCCATGCATTTTGCCGAAGAGCTTTCCGGGGTATTCCGGCACAAGCGACCGGCCCTGCCTGCGCTCAGCATTTCCGATCCCTCCCACCTTAGCTGTGTTGCAAACGACTGTGGTTTTGAAACCGTTTTTTCCCGCTATGTGGAGGGCCTGGGGATGTCCGGCGATCTTTTGCTGGCCATCAGCACCAGCGGGAACTCGCCCAATATTCTGAATGCTGCCACGGCCGCGCGGGAAAAGGGAATGAAGGTGGTGGCGCTTACCGGGAAAGACGGCGGGAAGCTGGCCTCTATGTCGGATGTGGAGATTCGCGTCAGCGGAGGCCGCTATTCAGATCGCATCCAGGAGTTGCACATCAAGGTGCTGCACATCCTGGTTCAGCTCATTGAGGAGCAGCTTCATCTTTCCTGAACACTTGGGCTTTTTTCTCTGTTTCTTTCTACGATCAGCTGCCTTCCCGGTACATAAAGCGATGGACCAAATCGCTTATTATGTTTATCAAGACTTACGCCTGTGCGGTCCAGGGCATTGCTGCCACCACGATCAGCATCGAAGTAAATGTGACCCGGGGGATTCGTTTTTTCATTGTCGGGCTGGCCGATAATGCTGTCAGAGAGAGCCAGCAGCGCATCGAGACAGCCATTGTGAATACGGGGTTTAAGTGGCCAAACTATCGCATCGTGATCAATCTGGCCCCCGCAGATATGCGGAAGGAGGGTTCGCATTTCGATCTTCCCCTGGCTTTAGGAATTCTGGCAGCTTCGGGTCAGCTTTCCGGTGAGCGGCTTGGCGACTACCTTTGTTTGGGCGAGCTTTCTCTCGATGGTACCGTGGTTCCGGCCAGGGGAGTCTTGCCCATGGCTCTTGAAGCCAGGGAACGGGGTTTTCGGGGGGTGGTGATACCGCTGCCTAACCGGGGAGAAGCCATGCTTGTGGATGGCCTGGATGTGGTGGCAGTTCCTTCACTGGCTGCTGCTGTGGCTTTTCTGGATCGGGGCGAGCGACCAAAGCTTGTGGCGGATTCTGCCGGGGAAAAGGATCCGGCTTTTCCTGAAGCACCCGGGCCCGATTTCAGCGATGTCCGGGGTCAGGAGTTTTCGAAACGGGCCATGCTGGTGGCCGCTGCTGGTGGCCATAACATCAGCCTTGTTGGTCCGCCCGGAGCAGGCAAAACCATGTTATCGATGCGGCTTCCTTCCATCCTGCCTCCGATGAGTAAGGACGAGGCCCTGCAGACCACCAGGGTGCATTCTGTGGCGGGCCTTACCGGGCGGATGGACCGCATGGTGAGCAAACGCCCCTTCAGGGCTCCCCACCATACGATTTCAAATATCGCCCTGATTGGCGGAGGAACCCGGCCCAGGCCGGGGGAGATTTCCCTGGCCCACAACGGGGTTTTGTTTCTCGACGAGCTGCCCGAATTCCGGCGTCAGGTACTGGAAGTCCTTCGCCAGCCCCTTGAGGAAGGGGTGATTCGAATAAACAGGGCCAATTACAGCCTGGAATACCCTGCCGATTTTATGCTGGTGACCTCGATGAATCCGTGCCCATGTGGCTATTACACCCACGAAAAACGGGCGTGCGAATGCCGTATCGGGGATATTCTGCGTTATCGCGCAAGGATTTCGGGGCCCTTGCTCGATCGCATTGATTTGCATATTGAGGTGCGCCCGGTGGCCTTTAAGGCATTGGATCTTGAATCCGAACCCCTTTCATCGGCAGCTATGCTTGAACGTGTTGTGGAGGCACGCCGGATACAGGAGCTCCGTTTTCAGGGTGCCGGATTCAGGCCTGTGAATGCCCGGATGGATGCAGCAGCCATCCGTCGCTTTTGCATGCCCGACAGGCAGGGGCGTCAGACCCTGGAGAAGGCCATGGAGAGCTATGCCTTATCGGCCAGGGCCCATCAGCGAATTCTGAAAGTGGCCCGAACCATCGCTGATCTGGATGGCAGCAGGAAGCTTCTTAACCTGCATATAAGTGAGGCCCTGAATTATCGGGGACTGGATGCAAAGCAATCACGGGGCAGCCTGGTTTAGCAGCCTCCCTCTACCCGCTTTTTCTTTGGTCGCGGTGCAATTTTGGGCAGGGCCGGGGCGGGTTGAGAGCTGGTTTCTACAGCTGCACCGCCACCGAGGGCCCGGCTGGCTCCCTGGCGGAAGTTGTAGCGGGCAATCTCTTCGTCGGGGCTGGTGGCCGCGGGCGCTTTCGGGTTCATAATGGTTTCGGCCCAATAGTTCAGCCCGCCCTGCAAAACGTAGTTGTTTTCGTAGCCCAACTGCCTGGTGAGCATCCAGGCCTGGTTGGCGTTTACAGTACTGTTCGAGTAGAACACGTTGTAGCGGAGGTCCTGGTCGAGGTAGTCCTTCCACTCGGGCTCAAGGAGGGCGCTGAGGGGAATGTTGATTGCGCCGGGCAGGTGGAATTTCTCGTATTCGTTGGCGTTTCGAACATCTATCAGTACCAGTGAGAGGTCCTTACTGATAAGCATATGGGCTACTTCATCGGGCGAGAAGTACTGCATGCCACTGTTCACATATTCCAGTAATTCTTCGGGGCCGAGCTTATAGGGATGGGTTGTATTGGCGGGAACAAAGGCCAGAATGAGGCCAAGGGGCACAAGGATGATGGCCAGCAGTACTCTTGGATTGATCTTTTTCATGGCGTTTGGGTTTCAATGATTAAACAATCTGTTTCAGCAGAGGTTCACGCTTAGTACTCTTTTTGGGGGAATTTCTTTTCGGCCCACTCGGCGACCCAAAACATGCCCATGGCCACAATGATGATGCCCAGGACAACCACCCCTTCTTTTACGCCCAGCACTTCGGGCAGGGTGGGTGTACCCCTGAAGGACCCCTTGTAGAAGTTCTCGAGCAGGGGATAGACCTCTGCAAAAAGAACGATGCCTACGAAGATCCCGACCGCAAACAGCATGGCATCGATCTTTCCGATGGCCGCTCCACAGAAGCTGGTGCCCGGACAAAAACCGCCGAGGATGAAGCCGGTACCCATGATGATGCCGCCCACGATGGTCGAGCCCAGGTAGGTCGGATTAATGTAAACCAGGTCGAGGTCGATCCAGCCAAAAAGGCTCATGAACAGCAGACCGACCATGGCCGTGATGGCCGCAGTAAAGAAGACCTTCAGTACGACTGTATCGTAGCCGTAAAATACGCCGGCCAGTTTTCGGCTCGAGGAGAATCCGCTGGATTCAAGCACAAAGCCAAAGCCGATTCCAATCAGGAAGGCAAACAGGAAATTGGTGTTCGGGCTAATGATCTCATTGACAATTAATGGTCCCATGATCGCTATATCTTTAACAATTAGATCCAGTTTTTTCGTACAAAATAGGCGAGGGCGAAAGCCGTTCCAAAGATGAAGGCCATTGAAATAAAGCCATTTAACGACAGTACACCCATGCCGCTTAATGCCGATCCGCTTGTACAGCCCCGGCCCAGTTGCGAGCCAAAGCCGAAGAGGAGGCCCCCGGCCAGGGCAAAGATGAGCCTGCGCTTCGAGCTAATGTTCGGGTGGTGCTCAACCTTGATTTTCAGCCGTCCCGCAATGGCACCCGATAAAAAGGCCCCCACAATGACCCCAAGCATTTGAAAAACCAGCCATGATTTCATGGGCCCCCCGGGGTGGCCGGCATTGTATTCGACGAAGAATTTCGTGTTTTCGGCATGGCCGGGTGTAAGGGTATTTACAGTGGCTACCACAGTACTTTTTACAGCCCCGCTGGCCCCGAGGCCCCTTCCGGCCACAAAATTAGCCGCGATCAGCACGAGCCCCAGCAACACCCCTCCCAGGTAGGGATTGATGTACCTGGTCTTTTTAACAACTGTCTCACTCATCTCTTTTTCTTTTTATTGGTCCTAATAAAGCCATCTGCTTTCCTGTCCTGCATAGGCGAGGATGAATCTCAGCATAAAACTTCCGAACAACACCAGGGTAGCCGGAATAAGCACGGGAATTTTGAATTTATACAGTTCCAGTACTTCCAGAATAACAGGCACAACCATCCCCATGAAGACCACGAAGATCCAGAATGAGGCCGTCCAGGGGCCGCCCAGAAAGAGCTCCGCCGCATTGATCTGTACCTGGGTGCTGGCCAGGAAACCCATAAACATGTGGACGATGAGGAAGAGCTCAACGACGATGATGCCGATGTCGATTCGGGCAAAAGTGTTTCGTTCTTTATGGTCCTTCGACAGCAGCATGATGGCTGCAGCTCCGGCCGACAGTCCCGAGGCCAGGAAAAGGGGCCCCAGTATGGAGGTATTCCACAGAGGACGGGCATTGAAGGCCGAGAACAGGATGCCGGTATAGACCCCCAGGATTATTGCAGACAGGCTCATGACCCAGGCCAGCATCAGCTTGTATTTCACAAAGAAGGCCTCCAGGTCTTCCAGAATCTTATAGGGCCATTTCCAGCGGGGGAAGACTTCCCGAATGTGAATGGCCGACCAGATAAAAGACAGGGGGGTAACCAGCATCAGAATCCACGCACCCCAGGACATGGGCGATTCGATCCGGATGGTGGTGTAGAGCCGCCAGAACCAAAGCCTGTGTTTCAGGTCGAGAAAGAGTGCTCCCAGTCCGAGGAGGAGAATCCAGGGCACAATGTGGGGGGCGATCTTCACTGCCGTGGGGAATTGTTTCTCCTTTCCGGTGATGGTATAGAGCCCGGCAAAGAGGAGGATGCCTGCTGCGAGTCCACCCAGAAAAAGGTACAGAGGAATCTGCCAGTGCCAGATATGCAGGTGGGGATCAATAAGGTAGTTATTGCGACCGCTGACAATGATTTCTTCTCTCATGGCTTTCTAGATCAGGAAATAGAGTTGAGGTTTGGTTCCGGCTTCGGGGATCAGGGTTTTGTACTTTCTTATCTTGAGGATCTCTGATACCGGCGAGTTTGGGTCGTCGAGGTCTCCGAAGTACATGCATTTGGTGGGGCAGGCCGAGACACAGGCGGGCTGAAGGCCTTTTTTAATCCGGTGTATGCAGAAGGTGCACTTGTCGACATAGCCTTCGGGGTGCGAGTAGCGCGCATCGTAGGGACAGCTCTGAATGCAGGCCCCGCAGCCAATGCACTTGTTTGGGCTTACCAGTACGATGCCCCCGTCGACATAGTGGCTGGCCCCTGTGGGGCAGCAGCGTACACAGGGCGAATTCTTACACTGGTTACAGCGCTCGGAACGAATTTCGATCTCGAGCTGGGGATAGCTGCCATCGGTGACCTCCACCACCCAGTCGCGGCAATAGCCGATGGGGACATTGTTTTCGGTCTGGCAGGCCACCACGCAGTCGCTGCAGCCCACACACTTCTTTGTATCTATGGCCATTGCGTATCTCATGATGCAGCCTCCTCCTCCTTGGGTTCGAACCTAAAGGTGACAAAGTTTCCCCGCATGCCGGTTCCGCCCATGATGGGATCCACATGGACCCGGGTGATGAGTTCGGCATCACCGGCCCCCTTTCCGTAAGCGCGCGAGAGATGTTTGTTCGTGTGACCGAAACCATGTACCATGTAAACACTGTCCCAGCGGATGCGTTCCGTTACCCTTGCCATGATGGGGAAAGAGGAGCGAATCCCGTCCTGGTTCTCGAGCCAGATGTACTGGCCGTTTTTTATACCCCATTCCCCGGCCACCTTTGGGTTGATCCAGATGGCATTTTCCTCCATCAGGTCTTTGAGCAGGGCATTGTTGGCTGTGCGGCCGAAGGTATGCATGGGAGCCCGGCCATAGTTGAGGCGGTAATAGCCTGCAGGCGGCTCTTCATGGGCTGTGTATACAGGCAGGGGGTCGAAGCCCTCATTGGCCAGGGCGGTGCTGTAGAGTTCGATCTTGCCCGTATTGGTGTAAAACTCGTGGTCTTCACCGGGGCTGAAATAGAGGTCGTCCCACGAGCGTTCATAGGTCTTGACCCCGATGCGCTGCATTTCTTCCAGCGAGGTGTCAAGCTGCCTTAATTGCCAGTCGAGCATCTCCTCGATGTTGTTCCAGCTGAAGTAGTCTTCGAGTCCCAGCCGCTTCGACAGCTCCCTGGCCATCCAGTAAGCCGGCTTGGTATCGTACTTCGGTTCTGCTGCCGGCATGCGCAGGGCAATGGCCGGTTTACGGTGTGGCGAATTCCGGATGGTATCGTAGCGTTCGAGGTAGGTGCATTCGGGCAGTACGACATCTGCCCAGCCGGTGATGGCCATGGGCATGGTATCGACCACGACAAGGAGGTCGAGGTGTTGAATGGCCTCCAGGACTTTGTTTGAATTTGGAATGGTCTTGAGCAGATTGGTACCGTTCACAATCCACCCCTTGAAGTTGCAGCTGCGGTTTACCTCCGGGATGGTGGCTTCGCAGATTCCCGAGGCGATGGTTTCGTATGCCAGATTGTACTGGCCCGGAAAAGCGTCCCGCCAGGTTTTTTTGGGAGTGGGATAGGGCGGATGTGGCCAATCCGGAACAGCGACTCTTTCCGGATTGTAGAAGCCGCCGCGACGTCCCCAGGATCCGAGCAGGGCATTCAGGATGGCCATGGCACGGCTGCGCTGGGTGTCGTCGCCGTACCAGGTTACGTGGCGTCCCGGGTGAATGATGACCGATGGAGCCGCGTCGGCCATTTCCTTTGCCGATTTGCGAATCAGTTCGGGTTTGATAGTGGTGATCCCATAGGCCCATTCGGGGCTGAAGTTTCGGACGTGGGCTTTGAGTTGTTCGAAGCCGAAGGTGTATTTCTCTACGTAGGCCTTATCATACCATTCCTCGTTGATGATGACGTGTATCCAGGAAAGTAAAAGGGCCAGGTCGGTGGCCGGCTTAATGGGCAGCCAGTATTTTGACTTGCTTGCAGCGATGCTGAAGCGGGGATCGACGGTGATGATGGAGGCGCCCTTGTCGATGGCGTCGGACATCTCCTGTACCTGACCATTGTGCATGTTTTCGCCCAGATGGGAGCCGATCAGTACCAGGCATTTGGTGTCTCTGATATCGGTGCGTTCGGGACTGCCTACGCCTTCGCCGAAGGTCGTGTGGTAGGCCACCTCCCGTGGTCCGCGACATTGAGCATAAGAGGGAGCCGCAATGTTGTTCGAGCCAAAGGCCTTGAGCAGTCTGCCAAAGTATTTTCCGCCCGAACCGTGGGTGAGCAGGGCGAGGCATTCGGGCCCGTGGGTTTCTGCCAGGGCTTTCATTTTTTCAGCGATAAGGTCGAGGGCCTCCTCCCAGCTGGCCTGACGAAAGACTTGCTTTCCACGTTCTTCGACCCGAATCAGGGGGGTCTTGAGTCTGTCTTCATCGTAATACATGCCCGGTCCGCCGGTGCCGCGGGGACAGAAGCGGCCATTGGAGTGCTGGTCCTCGTCGTTGCCTACCACCTTCCAGATTTCACCGTTTTCGTTCTTGTAAACCCATCCGGCGCACTTCCAGAAACAAATCTCACAAACAGTAGGTGTCCTTGTGAGCCTGAGTTTCATGTCCTTTCCTGAAAGAGGATTTCCGCTGAGTTGCCGATGGAGCCCCAGACCGCTTGCACCAAGGGCCAGTCCGCCCAGCCCCAGTCCCGATATGCGGATGAAATCTCTTCTGCTAGTCATGATGCCTGAATATCGTGATAACCTGTCATACCTGGTAAAAATACAAATATGTAGATAGCTACATATAAAACAATGCCGCATATCATCCGCACAGTTAACTATTTAGAACGATGCTAAACAGTCAGTCTTTCTTCTCCCGGTGATAGGCCAACCAGCTTTCGGCTTCGGCCAGAAGCCCGCTAAGTGAAGACAGCGGCTTTTTCAGAAAGGCAGTCAGCCTCGACGATCGATCAAGCATGAGGGGGAGGGCAGCGAAGGCCATGCCAATGGCCTCATGGGCCTTGTGGAGGGCGGCATTATTCAGGGCTCCTGAAATACGTGGATTTCGAATCTCTACAGAAAAGGCGGAGAAGGCCGATACGATCAGAATGGCCCGCAGGCACATTTCCAGTCCCACCTCAAAGCCCGACTGGTAGGGATCGTCCGGGGAGGCTTGCCAGAAAAACCCGGCAAGCAGGGTCATAAACAGGAGCTGCATCCAGAAAAAGGGCTTGGCAAGTCGACGCAGAATACGCGGATAGTAGATGAACAGAAAGCCTGCATAAACCAGCAAGGGAAGCAGGGGGACAAGGGCAAGGCCGTAGCGCCTGATCATAACCAGGCTGAGTGGAATCATAAGGCCGTGCAGCACCAGCAGCGGGAGGTGGAAGGTCTGTCCGGGTGCGGTTTTTTGCCAGTCTGAGGCCTCTTCTGCTTTGACTTCTTTTGGCAGCTCAATGCTTTGTTGTCCCTTTCGCAGGGCATTCCGCCCCAGTAAGAATCCGGCCAGTGCGGCGAGGCTGCCCAGCACGGAGTAGATGAGGGCCACACTCAGGATCAGGTCTCCTGCATCGGCTTCCAGACGGGGAAATTGTTTCTTCATGAAAAAGAAGAGATTCGAATAGATGTTGAGCAGATCGCTGCCGTAGAGGATGAAGAGGTTGGCCAGTTTATGCAGGATGGCTGAAAGCAGTGCGACTGAGCCGGCTATCAGGTAGGCCGTAAGATGCCTTCCCAGGAGATAGAGGACGGCCTCCATCAGGAGGGCCTCCATCAGAATGCCGGTCATTGGCCCCAGGATGATGGCACTGGGCGAGAGGGATTTCATAAGGGCGCAGATGAGTCCTGCCCTCCAGATGAGCCCGCGGCTGTTCCAGATCTGCAGGAAGGCGATCATAAACATGACTGAGAATCCGGCCAGCAAGGTTCCGCTGAAGGGAAGGTGGAGGTTGTGGAGCAGGCTTCCGACAATGATTTCGAAGCTTGCCCAGAGCCCTCCGGCCACCGCTGCCTTCAACCATATATCGGGGTCTTTAGGGGGCATAGTCGGGCAGGGCTGAAAGCTGGTCCAGGTCCTTTTTCTCGTTTATATTCAGGAACAGATTGGGGCTGTAAAAGGCCAGCTCAGGCCCAACGGGAACCAGCCGGTAGTTTGGACCGGCGAAAAGCTGATGGAGGGCGTAGCTGCCTTGCTTAATCTGCGCTTCCATCGCTTGCAGGGCATTCTTATGGTAGAGGCCACAGAGTGGTTCGAATCTGTGCCCTTCATGGACGGGTACCACAATGTCTTCATCTTTTCTTTGTTGCAGCAGATGGCGAAACAGTGCCGGTTTTACCAGGGGCATGTCGTAGGAAATGACCAGGCAGAGGTGATGTCTGGCCTTTTTCAGGCAGGTGTAGAGACCACCGATCGGACCAATCCCGCTGATTTCGTCGCAGACCACACGATGCCCCTCCGCATGCGGGAAGTCATTGCAGGAGCTGATCAGGATTTCGTCGCAAAGAGCCTCCAACACCCGAAGCGGAAACTGATAGAGCATGCGGCCGCCCAGGGAAATAAAGCCCTTGTCCCGCCCCATTCGGCTCGATTGTCCGCCGGCCATTAAAATGCCGCTCATTTTTTCTGTATCTCCCCGGAATCTCACCATGCTGCACTTGCTGGCCAAAGGTACGATTTGCAGATTTTACCTGAAAAGTATTAACTTGGAAAAAGAAGATTTTTGGCTCACCTTAAAACGAAACAGATGTCAATTAACAGAAGAGACTTTATTCGTCGCTCATCTGCTGCAACAGCAGCCATGGGCATTGTTTCGGGCTTTCCCAGGCTGTATGGAGGTATTCTTGGGGCCAACGAGAAACTGGTTTGCGGAGCCATTGGTGTGAAGGGCATGGGCATGGCCGATCTGAAGGCCTTTCTGGCCATGCCAAACACAGAATGTGCGGCACTTTGCGATGTGGATGACAATGTTCTGCAGGAACGCATTGCCGATGTGAAAAAGATCCAGGGAAAGGCGCCGAAGGGCTACAGGGATTTCCGCGATCTGATCGCCCACAAGGGGCTTGATGTGGTCATCATCGCCACCCCCGACCATTGGCATACCCTTCCCTTTGTCTATGCTGCACAGGAGGGGCTGGACATTTACTGCGAAAAGCCTTTGGCCAATACCATTGAGGAGTGCGCTATCATGGAGAGGGCTGTATCCCGCTATGGCATAGTGGCCCAGGTCGGACAATGGCAGCGCAGCGACAGGCATTGGCAGGATGCCATTTCCTATGTCCATTCAGGAAAACTTGGTAAGATCCGGACGGTCAGGGCCTGGTCCTACCAGGGGTGGATGAATTCGGTGCCTGTGCTCGCCAACAGCCCCGTACCTGAAGGCGTCGACTACGATTTCTGGCTCGGGCCGGCACCCGCGCGTCCCTTCAACAGAAATCGCTTTCACTTTACTTTTCGCTGGTTCTGGGACTATGCAGGGGGGATGATGACCGACTGGGGTGTACATATTGTCGATTATGCCCTTTATGGGATGAAGGAATATGCCCCGAAATCGGTGATGTCGATGGGAGGAAAGTTTGCCTATCCCAACGATGCCTGTGAGACTCCCGACACCCAACAGGCCCTCTACGAATTCGATGATTTTACGCTGTTGTGGGATCATGGTATTGGCATTGACGGGGGCTACTATGGCCGTTCCCATGGAGTTGGTTTTGTTGGAAATGAGGGCACTCTGGTGGTCGATCGCGGGGGCTGGGAGGTGATTCCCGAGCCCAGGGGCGGCAGTCCCACACTCCAGGCTGTTGATCTGATCAGGGGAGACGGCAAGGGCCTGGCCAATCACATGCTGAATTTTGCCGATGCCATCAAAACGGGAGCGAAACTGAATTGCCCGGTAGAGATTGCTGCACGCGTGGCCCGCACCTGCCACCTTGGCAATGTGGCCTTCAAAACAGGCCGCAGGCTTTATTGGGATGCCGATAAGAGCTGCTTCAGGGGCGACGAGGAAGCCAACCGCTATCTCAGTCCACTGTACCGGAAGCCCTGGGTCCTGCCCAGGGTTTAGGCCTTTTGTTCCGAACGCAGCCAATTCAGGGTAAGCACCACGCCTTCCCTGAATTTCAGAGGATGGTAGCCGAGCTTTTCCCGGGCTTTGTCCGAGGAAACGATCCAGTTGTGACTGAATTTCCGAACAAGGCCTGGCACAACAAGGGGCCTGATGCCAAAAAGTTTGGCCAGGCCCAGCATGCCTCCGGCTGCTGCCAGCATCAGCCAGAGGGGGAGGTGGAAGAGCCTTTTCTTCACCCCGCTTAGTTCCCCGACAATCCGGAAGAGTTCATTGTAGCTGATGTTTTCCCCACCCAGCACATAGCGTTCCCCTGCTTCTCCTTTGGCCATGGCCAGCTTCATGCCTTCAACCACGTCTTCCACAAAGACATAGTTGCCCGGGCTTTTGCCATTGCCGGGTATCAGCCGCCACGATCCCTCGACATATTGTTTGATCATCCGGGTTACTCCGTTCGATTCGCTGAGAAGCCCCGGGCCATAGACCCTTGTCGGGTTGACAATGACAAGCTCCGGCCAGTCTTCGTGCTGTTCCGACAAGCGCCGTTCCATTTCTGCCTTGGATGCTTCGTATGCGGTAAAGAAGGAGGAGGGAGGGGGGCTTTTTTCATGCACAGCACTGCCGGTGGAGGGGCCCAGGATGCCTGCTGTAGAGCTCACTACCATTCGCCTTATGCCACTTGCAGCTGCACAGCGGACAAGCAGGAGTGTGCCTTCTACATTGTAGCGGTGGCTGTGGTTTTTGTCCCGGTTCCAGACGGTGGCATCAGCAGCAAGATGGTAGACTTCGTGGCAGCCCTTCATGGCCTTCATAAGGGCTTGTTCGTCGAGGAGGTCTCCTTTAAACAGTTTTACACCAGGCAGCTTGATGGCCGCCGTTTTCCCCTCGTTACGGTAGAGGGCATGGATCTGATGGCCCTCTTTTTGGAGCGATTTCAGCAGTTGTGCACCGATGAATCCGGTTGCTCCGGTGACAAAGATTCTCTTTAGGTTCTGTTCTTCCATCTCACTTTCATTTCAGGGTTTCTGCTGATCGACCACCATTCGTTCGAGAGGGCCATGACCCCATGCAGGAGGAAGGCATAGAGGATGCTGCCGCTTTCCAGACTGATCCAGCAAAGGAGGATGCCCAGGGGAATGGCGCCAAAGGTCTCGCGTGGGCCCTTGTACATGTGAGCCAGGGCATAGAGGCTGCAATTCAAAGCGATGGCCGGCCAGGTGCCGAGCACATTGTACGAGGCAAACAGGAGGTAGCCCCTGAACAGGAATTCATAGCCCAGCAGGAAGAACAGCCAGCTTAATGCGCTTACCAACAGCAGGCCGGGGTTCCATATTTGCTTTCGGATTTGCGGATACATGGCCTTATTAGAAGCCGATCCGGCAGCAAAATAGCCCAGGACTACAATGCTTGCAGCCAGCGGGAGCAGCCACCAGAAGCAGGATCCGGGTGCACGCAATCCGTAGGATTGCAATGATCCTTTCGTAAGGAGGATGAAGATGGCGGGAAGGATGCCCAGGAACAGGAGACCGAGCAGTCTTTGTACAATGAGATGAGCCGGCGATCCCTGTTTGCCGGTTTCGGCTTTTTGAAAGATGGCAGCGATGCGTCCCCCTTTCGATAAAAAGTAGTAAAGGGGAAAGGCCAGGCCGCCAAAAAGCAGGGCTGCTGATAGCTGAAGTTTGTCCATCAGCCGGCTCCCGATGCTGCGGCCATCTTGCCGACCATTTTACTAACTGTTCTGAAATCGATCTTCCCGGAGCCCATGACGGGGAGTTTTTCAATGATGAAGAACTGGCGTGGCAGGGCAATATTGGGCAAGTCCCGGCTCATTTTTCGCAGCAGAGCGATTTTATTGATCTCGCTGTTCACCGCAGCCACGATGGTCGAACCTTTTACTTCGTCCGGAATCTCTACTACGCAGCAGTTCACCCCATTGGGAAGGTATTGTTCCATGATGCTCTCGACCCAGACCAGGGAAATCATCTCTCCGCCCACCTTTACAAAGCGCTTGAAGCGGCCGGCATGGAAGAGATAGCCGTCCTTGTCGAGGTAGCCCATGTCACCGGTGTCGTACCAACCATCGACCAGGACCTCGGCAGTGAGTTCCGGTGCATTGAGGTAGCCCTTCATCACACTTTCGCTTCGGGTGACGATCTTTCCGGTTTCCCCCGGCTTGCACAGCTCCCCGGTTTCCACGTTCTCAATGCGGATCTCTACGTTGGGGATTGGTTTTCCAATGGATCCGGGCCTGTTGTCTATTAGGTTGTTGGACGAGATTACCGGGGAGGTTTCTGTGGTGCCGTAGCCCTCCAGCAGTACCGTACCATGCTTTTGTCTGAATCCTTCCCGTAGTGCATCCGGGCATTTGTCTGCCCCGGCCACCATCAGCCGCAGGCTGCTGAAATCGCCATCTTCCGATTTTTGGAGATAACCCCAATAGAAACTTGGTGTAGCCACCATCATGGTCGGGCGTTCTTCCCGTGCTATTTTGCTGATGGTTTGGAATTCGGTTGGGTTGGCATAAGTAAGCATGGTGACACCCTTGACGAAGGAAAGCCAGAGATTCACCGTGAGCCCGAAGATGTGAAAGAAAACCAGTATTGCCAATAAGACATCGCCTTCTTTAATACCGAGATGCACGTAGAAATCGCGAATGTTCGAAGCCAGGTTGCGGTGGGTGAGGGGAACCACCTTGGGGTCTTTCTCACTTCCGCTCGTGAACAGAATGGCCGCCTTGTCGTCTTCGTGTCCTCTATGTACGCTCTTCAGAAGCAGGGGCAGCGGCAGCTTCGCATGCAGGGCAGCTGCAAGCTTCTCACCGGGTTTCACTCCTTTCATGAGGTCCTCCAGCAGGACCATGCCCTCCATCACCGGGCAGCCTATCTTCTCAAGCAGGGCTTTGGACGTGATCACGGTTTGGAATTTGCATTTCTCTCTGGCGTAATTGATGTTGTTCTCGGCCCCTGTGGAGTAGTTGATCATGACGGGTACCCGTCCACTCATCAGCGCTGCTGCAGTAGCCAGTGCACATCCGGCCGAAGTGGGCACCATAATACCGATATAGCCCGGCTCATATTTTCTGTATTTCCTGGTCAGGATTAAGGCTCCGATCAGGGTCCGGTTCCAACTGAGCTCAGAATTGGTACTCTTGTCCTTGATCGCTATCTGAGCGGACCGTTTTTTGGCGTTTTTGATAAATTCCTGATGAAGCAGCATCTTTGTTAAATTCGAAAAATCTTATCTTAACCGGAGCAAATATAATCAATTGGGAGATTCTCATCTTATACGGGTTTGTTCGCGCCGCCTTCTCCTTTGGGCTATCATCCTTCGGAGTGTGGCATTGTTCGGACAGGCTTCTGCCAGGCTGAACGGCAGGATATGGGATGCAGAGAGTGGCAGGGCACTTGTGGCTGCCAGTATAAGTATCGACCGCAGGGCCGGAGTTATAAGCGATGATGAGGGCTGTTTCAGCTTTCAGCTGGATCCGGGGAAGCATGTGCTTGAGATATACTATGTGGGTTACCAGACCCTTGTCAGGGAGCTTGAACTGCAAGCCGGTTCGAATGACAGTCTTCTTTTGCCTATGCTGCCCGAAAGACTATTGCTCGATGAGGTGGTGGTGAGTGCGGGCAAGTATGCTCAGAAAATCGCTGATGTATCCGTCTCCATCGATCTGATTAAACCCGCTCAGCTAAGCAAACAGAATATCGTTTCACTTGATCAGATCCTGGAACGTAGCCCGGGTGTGAGCATCCTCGATGGTCAGCCCAGTATCCGGGGGGGGAGTGGATTTGCATACGGGGTGGGAAGCCGGGTCTTAATGCTGGTCGACGACCTGCCCATGATCTCGGCCGATGCCGGCGATATTAAATGGAGTTATATGCCGGTGGAAAACATTCACCAGGTGGAGGTTATTAAAGGCGGTTCATCGGTTTTATATGGCTCTGCAGCCCTGAATGGGGTCATTAATCTGCGAACCCGCTTCCCGGGAAATGATCCATCCACCGAGCTGACAACTTATGGAGGGATCTATATGGACCCCCGACGAAAGGAGCTTATCTGGCGGGATCGCCGGCCTTTCTACAGGGGGGCAAGTGTCTCCCATTTGCGGAAGATTGGCCGCAGTGATCTGTCACTGGGCATGAATTACCATAAAGACGAGGGGTACCGGGAGGGGGATTATGAACATCGGATCAGGGGCAATCTGGCCTTGAGGCATCGCTTCCAAAAGCTGCCCGGCCTCAGTATTGGGCTCTCGACCAGTTACATGTTCATCGATCAGGGCGATTTTCTGCTTTGGCTCAATGCCGATTCCGGAGCCTACCGGCAGCGTCCGGATGTCATTTCGTCCCTGATCGGACATCGTTACAACATCGATCCCTACATCGAATACCAGGGCCGAAATGGCAACCGTCACAGCCTCCGTACCCGTTTGTACAGCGTTGGTAATGCCACGTTCGATAAGAGCCGGAGCGCGTATTCGAAGCTCTGGTACGGCGAGTACCGCTATCTGAAGAAGCTGAACGGGGGGTCGCACTGGACGAGCGGGTTAAGCTTTTCGCGCAATACGGTGGTGGCCAACCTCTACCTGAATCACCGCGGATCGAATGCGGCGCTTTACACCCAGTATGATGCCAGGATCACTCCGCGCCTGAAGGCCTCCGGCGGTATCCGGTGGGAAATAAATACCCTGAACGACAACCTCTATTACTCTCTTCCCGTGCTTCGTGCGGGGCTCAATCTGAGATTGAGCAAGGCTGCTTATCTGAGGGCCTCCATCGGCCAGGGTTACCGTTTCCCTTCTGTTGCGGAAAAGTTTGCCGATGCCGATATCGGCGGACTAAAGGTCTTCCCGAATCCCGAACTCGAACCGGAACGGGGCTGGAGCGCCGAACTTGGCCTTCGGCAGGGGCTGGCTCTGGGAAGCTGGGAGGGCATGGTCGACCTGGCACTCTTCCACACAGCCTATAAACACATGATCGAATACACCTTTGGGGTTTATCCGCCCGATTCGGTGGCCATCCCCACCATTGATCATGTTGGCTTCAAGGCACTGAACATTGGTACTGCCCGTATCAGTGGCCTGGAGTTTTCCACGATGATGACCGGACGTATTGGGCCGGTCGGGCTTAGCCTTACCGGGGCTTACACCTGGATGGACCCTGTAGATCCCCTGCTGCTCGATTCACTGGGCAGGGACGAGGACCTGGCCTATGTCCTGAAGTACAGGAGGCGGCATCTGCTTAAGGCCGATGGCGAACTGGAGTTTGGGCAGGTTTTTGCAGGCCTTAACCTGCAGTACAACTCCCGGATGATCAATGTGGATGAAATCTTCATTGATCCCCTGATCGGGGATTTGCTTCAGCCGGGCTTCCCCGATTACTGGAGAACCAGGGCCGGGGGCTATGTCCTGGTCGATTTTCGCCTGGGTTGGGAGGTCGGCAGGCATATCCGTCTGACCGCCCTGTTGAAGAACGCTTTTAACAAAGAGTACCTTGGCAGGCCCGGTGACCTGGGTGCGCCAAGAAGCTTCAGCTTGCAGCTTCGCCTCTTATTCTGATTTCAGAATTTTCCCGCTGTGGTAAGCCTCCCGGTTCCGGATGCGGTAGAAGTAGGCTCCGGGCTCCAGTTCCCCGCCATTGAAACGAAAATGGTTTTCCCCATGCTGTGCTTCCAGCTTTTCCTCACAGACCAGCTTCCCAAGAATGCTAAAGACCTGCAATTTAACCAGATCGGGGGACGGGCTGAAGAAGCCGAGTCTGGTGACATCCCTGAAAGGGTTGGGGACATTGGGAAGGACCCTGAAATCGCTGATAGCAAAGGGGTTGATCCCGGATGGAGCGTGAACCGTAATGGACACAGTCGTGCTGTCCACAACCTGGCCAACAGGGAAGGGGGTGCCCAGGTAATTGATGGTGGGGGAAACGTAGATTCTGAGCGTGTACACACCGGTATCCGTGGGGGTACCGCTTACCTGAATGCAATAGGCTGTATCCGGATAGAATACTTCGGCATTGGTCTGATAGCTTAAACCAGGGGGAAGATTGGTCACCGAATCGACAACGACATGAATGATCACCAGATCTTTTCCGTTGTAATGAAAGGTGTCGGGGGGGATCACGGTGATGGTTTCGTCGAAGGGTACATCGACCACAAGTTCAGTCAGCTCCTTTGGACAGAATTCTCCCGGCTGGCCTGTATCCTTACAATTTGCCGTATCGGGTTCGCACTGGGCATGAATCGTCAGTGAGGTAAAAAATGCAAAGGCTGAAAGCCCGGCAATGCGGTAAAAAAGCTTCATGGTTTTCTGGTTTGGTTCTATGCAAAGATAGGCCTCCGGAGGGCTTATGTCAAACCTCTTTATTTATAAATTTTTTACCCCATTCTAAAGCCATATTCCTTATATTTGGGGCTTATTTTATAACAAACACTTAAAGTTATGAGTAATATTTTTGGTTTTTTCTGGTTGCTTCCGCTGGCTGCAGCAGTGGCACTGGTTTTCGCCTGGGTATTCTTCAAATCGATGATGAAGAATCCCGAGGGAACACCCCGGATGATTGAGATTGCCCAGCACGTGCGTGACGGGGCAATGGCTTATCTGAGACGCCAGTATCGAGTTGTAACTGTCGTATTTGGAGTGTTGTTGGTTATTTTCATCGTGTTGGCCTACCTGGGGGTACAGAATCCTTTTGTACCGGTGGCCTTCCTTACCGGTGGTTTCTTCTCCGGGCTCTGCGGATTCCTGGGAATGAAGACCGCAACCTTCGCTTCTGCGCGTACGGCACAGGGTGCTTCTCAGTCGCTGAATAAAGGCCTGCAGGTAGCTTTTCGTTCCGGTGCGGTGATGGGGCTTGTCGTGGTAGGTTTTGGTCTGCTCGACATCACAGGTTGGTTCTGGATACTGAACAAGTTTATCTTTTCGCCCGAGCACATGGAGTCCGGCCTTCAATGGATGGGGCTGACCCTCGTTCATGAAGGAACCAGCGAGCATCAAAAACTTATTGAAATCACGACTGTGATGCTGACCTTCGGCATGGGTGCTTCTACCCAGGCCCTCTTCGCTCGTGTAGGTGGTGGTATTTACACCAAGGCTGCTGATGTTGGTGCCGACCTCGTAGGGAAGGTTGAGGCCGGTATCCCCGAAGATGATCCCCGTAACCCTGCAACCATTGCCGATAACGTTGGTGACAATGTTGGTGATGTTGCCGGTATGGGTGCCGATCTTTATGAATCATATTGTGGATCGATTCTTGCGACTGCTGCCCTGGGTGCTGCACTGCCCGGCCTGGCTGGTGATCCCAAGGCACAGGGCATGGCCGTTGTTGCTCCGATGATCGTAGCAGCCATCGGTATTGTGCTCTCCATCCTGGGGATTTTCATGGTACGCACGAAAGAATCTGCTACCCAGAAAAACCTGCTCAATGCCTTGCTCCTCGGTACAGGGGGCTCTTCTTTCCTCATCCTTGTTGCAATGGCTCTTATGGCCGCTGCCGGATGGGTAAGCTGGGGTATTTTCGGTGCTGTTGTAGCCGGTCTGGCTGCCGGTGTTATTATCGGACAGGGTACCGAGCTCTTTACTTCTGACGAATACAAGCATACCAAGGGCATTGCCTCACAGGCTCAGCAGGGTCCTGCCACCACGATCATCGATGGGATTGCCGTAGGGATGTATTCTACCTGGATTCCTGTTGTAACCATTGTGGTTGCTATTATCGCTGCCTTTGGATTCTCCGGCGGATTTTCTGAGTTCTCCGTGGGTGTATATGGGATTGGTTTTGCTGCTGTAGGGATGCTCTCCACACTGGGGATCACCCTGGCTACCGATGCCTTTGGCCCTATTGCCGACAATGCCGGTGGTAACGCCGAAATGGCCGAGCTCGATCCCGAGGTTCGTGAGCGCACCGACGCTCTCGACATGCTGGGTAACACCACGGCTGCAACCGGTAAAGGTTTTGCTATTGGCTCTGCAGCGCTTACTGCTATGGCACTTCTGGCTGCCTATATGGAAGAGGTCAGACTCTGGCTGGGTAAACTGGCCAATGGTGCTGCTGAAGGTTTCAAGCAGGTTGGCGATGTCCTGTTCTACACCGATCAGGCACCGCTTGCTGCCGATGGCCTTAAGGTCATTCAGCTGAACCAGGCTACCATTCATGACTTTGTAGGAGCTTACGACCTTTCCATCTTTAACCCCATGTTGCTTTCCGGCATCTTTGTTGGTGCCATGATGGCCTTTGTATTTTGTGCCATGACTATGAAAGCTGTCGGCCGTGCCGCTGGTTCAATGGTTGAAGAGGTTCGCAGGCAGTTCAGGGAGATTCCCGGCATCCTCGAGGGAACCGGAACACCCGAATATGCCAAGTGTGTGGAGATTTCCACCAAAGGTGCTCAGCAGGAAATGCTGCTGCCCTCATTGCTGGCCATTATCGTTCCGGTTGCTGTTGGTGTCCTGCTCGGCGTAGCCGGTGTTGTTGGTCTCCTCGTTGGTGGCCTTACCGCAGGCTTCACCCTTGCCGTGATGCTGAACAATGCCGGTGGTGCCTGGGACAATGCCAAGAAGTACATTGAAAAGGGCAACTTCGGTGGAAAGGGTTCTGAAGCCCATAAGGCTGGTGTTGTTGGTGACACTGTTGGAGACCCCTTCAAGGACACCTCAGGACCTTCACTGAACATTCTGATCAAACTGATGACCATGGTATCTGTCGTGATGTCGGGTCTGACCGTTGCACTGTCGCTGTTTAGTTAAGCACGATGTATTGTTGATCAAAAAGGGCTGCCTCTTCCGGGGCGGCCTTTTTTCTTTGAAGGGCTTCTTTTCCCTTTAAAGGGCTTCTTTTCTCTTATCCAACTTCTTTCGTCTTATCCAGCTTCTTTCCACGAAAGATCAGCTGACAGAGGTACAGCCGGAATTATTCCTCGATAATAATATGGCCCCTATCGGGCAGGTAGCGTTTGAGTTGCAGGTCTTTGCCGTCGAATACTGCGTAGCTAAAGTTGTAGATCCAGTCGCCCAGGCAGATGACTCTGCTCGTGTCTGTAATCCGGATGTCGTAGGGGATGTGGCGGTGGCCGAAAACGAAGTAGTTGATTTTGGGTGAGCTGCTGATCTGCTCCCGGGCAAAGAGTACCTGGTACTCTTTTTCCTTGCCGAGATAGGGCAAAAAGGCTCCCTTTTTATTCCGGCTGTTGCGTGACCATCGTTGGGCAAAAGCGATGCTGGCATTGGGATGGATGCGTGCATAGCACCACTGGAGGAAGGGGTTTCTGAACATGCGTTGCAGCATTCGGTAGCTGCGTTCCCGGCGCAAAAGTCCGTCTCCGTGGCCCAGGAGGAAGTGTTTTCCGTTCCATTCCTGTTCAAGCAGACCATGATGGACCTGCACACCAAGGGTGGAGGGCAGGTAGTCGAACATCCACACATCGTGGTTGCCCGTGAAAAGGTGGATGTCGATGCCCGCTTCCTGGAGCTCGGCCAGTTTGGCCTGAAAGCGGACAAAGCCGCGGGGCACAACTTTCCGGTATTCGAACCAGTAATCGAAGACATCGCCAAGCAGCCAGATTTCCCTTGCATCCTGCCTGACCTCCTCGAGCCATTCGATGAAGAGGCGCTCCCGCTTTAGACTGTCCTCCGGTGGGGACATTCCCAGGTGGATGTCGGAGGCAAAGTAGATCTTTTGCTGCTTTGGCATCTGGAGGTCTATAGCAGGTTATCGAGCCAGGTTTGGAGTTGTTTGCCATAGAGGTTGCGGGCCATAATGTCGCCTTCCCTGTTGATCAGGAAGGTCGAGGGAAGGGCGGTGACATTGTAGAGGACGCTGGCCTTAGAATTGGGGTAGGAGAGTTCGCACACATTGAGCCAGGGGAATTCGTTGAAATCGATGGCACTCATCCAGTCTAGTTTGTTGTTGTCGAGCGATACGGCATAGATTTCGAAGCCTCTGGATTTGTAGCTTTCGTAGATCGATTTCAGCGACAGGAGGCTTCGAATGCTGTTATCGTTTCCGGAGGCCCAGAATACCACAAGGACCACCTTGCCACTCAGGGAAGAGAGGGCAATGTTCTCGCCTTCTCTGTCGGGGATCGAGAGGTCGAGAAGTCCCTTTACCTCCGCCATTTCCATGAGTTCGTTCAAATGGGCTAACTGTGTTGCCTCCTGTTCCCTCCGGGTGATGTCGGCTCTGAGTGAGAGGGTAAGGGGGGAGTCGGGATGGGTGACTTCGAGGGAGTCGGCTACGGCTTTGAAATACTGGAGGTCGCCTTCCTGGCCGGAAACTACCGGGCTTCCATCTGTGTATTTCTGATAGAGGGCATAAACGCTGGAAAGCTCGCCCTGGTGAGCAATAATGTAGCGAATAGAAAAGCGTTTTTGCCTGATAATCGTTTGAATATAAGCCGAACGAATCAGGTCCATTTCAGGGCTGCCCGCATCTTCGATGAGCTCTGCTGCTTTTCGGAGGGAGTCCATCTCGAAGCGGGTGCGGTTTAGTTGCTCAACCAGCTTGCGGATGTTTTCAGACTCGGGGCTTCCACTTACGGTATAGCGATCGCCGAAGGAGGCCGAATCGGTCTCGATGCTGATGTGGTCGCCTGGTGAGAGGAGAAGGTTCAGGACCTTTCCCTGGCTGTTCCGGAGGATGTAGAGTTCGGCTTGTTCGGCCTGTATTCTTAGCGCAAAACTTCCATTGGGCTTAAGTTTTACGGAGTCGACCAGGAGAGTTCGGTTCACATCCAGTTTTTCGAGGTAAATGGTTTGCTGACTTTGGTTCTCTATCCGGCCTTCGATGCTGATATTGTTTTTCTGACAGCCCAGGGTGCCAAGCGCTAAGAGGGCGATGAGGATGTTTCTGCTGTTCATTGTGCCGCTTACTTAAATAGTTGTTCCAGTTTTTCTTCCAGTTCCTTTCCAAAGAGGTCGCTGGCCACGATCCTGCCTTCAGGGTCGATCAACAGGTTGGACGGAATGCGTTCCAGCCGATAGAGTTCGACAGCGGGGCAGGCCCAGCGCTGCAGGTCGCTGAGCTGAAGGGCAGGGACCGCGTCTTCCTCAATGGCCGAAAGCCAGTCCTCCCGGTCATCATCCAAAGCCAGCTGGACAATGCTGAAAGCGTTTCCGCCAAAGCGTTTCCCCAGCCTGGCCAGCCTGGCATTTTCTATCCGGCTGGGCTCGCTCCAGCTGGCCCAAAAACTCAGAAGCACATAGCGTCCTCTCAGATCCGAAAGGGCCAGGGCACTGCCATCAGGCTGCGAAGATACGAAATCGGGGGCAATCTCGCCTGCTTTCGGTCCCGTCCCCGATGCGGAGGTTTTCAGCATCTGCAGAGCCTCGGCAAGCTGGCTGTGAAGGAGCTGAACGGCCTCTACTTCGGGATGGTGTTCCAAAAGTACCGAATCGACCCGCTGGTAGAGCTCCAGATCGCTGGCGGGGTCGAAGACCGGAAGGCCCGGGCCGTAAAGGTTATAAAGGGCAATAAGGGTGGCCTGCGAGGGCAGGTTGCTTTCGATAAAGCCCTTTGAGTAGTCGTGAAAAGACCCGGTAAGGGAATCGAATTGCCTGTCCAGTTCCCTTTTCAGCTCAGGATAGCCGGCCTCGTTTCTGAGGTCGCGGCTTCGACGGCTTAGTTTGGCCAGTTCTTCAAGGGTTGCTTTATGCCTAGCAGAAAGCTCTGCCAACAGCGAGGAAGCAGGTGAACCTTCCACCCTGAAGTATCCGGGTCGGGCCAGATTCGTGTTGAGTTTCAGGGATTCACCCGGGCTGATAAGCAAGGTGAGCATCTCATCGCCGAAGCGGAGTACATAAAAGGATTCCCGGCCGACATCAAAAGTGGACTCAAAGGCTCCATTCTCATCGCAATAGCAGGTGTCGACAGGGATCAATTCCCGGGCTGTCATCTCTTCTACAATGATTTCGAGTCGGCCTCCTCCTTCAATTCGGCCTTCGATCCTGCAGGGTTTGTCCTGCGCACCGGCGTTCCCCAAAGGCTGTCGGTCTCCCTGACAGGCGCTCAGCCCGAAAAGGAAGAGCAGGAGATAGTAATGTCGTGCTTTTGCTTTCATCGATCCTGCAAAAATAACAAGAATGGTTTATGTTGAGTCGAAAAGCCACCAATATGAAATCAGATTATTTCCCTCTGGCCTTTCTCTTCTTATACCGTATTTTACCATCTTTGTATTCTAATAATTAAGTAGATGAGTTTTCTGAAGTTTGAGAAGTCCGAGCTGGTCAATCTGGAGTATTCGCTTTCCCGGGAGTTGCTGCGATCGAATCGGGCGGGATCTTACGCCTCCACGACGATCGTCGGATGCAATACGCGTAAATACCATGGCCTGCTGGTTTGCCCACTCTACGAACTTGACGGTCAACATCACGTTCTCTTGTCTGCCCTTGATGCTACAGTCATCCAACATGGCCAGGCCTTTAACCTGGGCATTCATAAATATGAGGGTGACAACTACGTGCCCAAGGGACATAAGTATGTGCGGGACTACGATGCGACTCTGGGCTCCTATCTTGTTTACCGGGTAGGAGGGGTGGTCCTGTCCAGAGAGATTGTGCTGGTTGCCAGGGCCGAGCAGGTGCTGGTCCGCTATACTTTAGTGGATGCACATTCGGAAACCCTTTTGCGTTTACAGCCCTTCCTTGCTTTCAGGAACTATCATAGCCTGAGTAAGTCGAATCTTTATGCAAATACCCGTTACCGGGAGGTAAAGAATGGCATAGCGTCCTGTCTTTACGAAGGTTATCCCGAGCTTTTCATGCAGTGTTCCGGCCCGGCCGAATTTGTGCCCGTACCCGATTGGTATTACAATGTGGAATACCTGGAGGAACAGAAGCGGGGATACGAGTTCAAGGAAGACCTTTATGTGCCGGGTTATTTTGAGATGCCCATTAAGAAAGGGGAATCTGTAGTTTTCTCTGCTTCTACGAACGAGGTTGCTACCGGTGGTCTGAAGCGGAAGTTTAGCATGGAGCTGGGAGGAAGAACCCCGAAAGACAGTCCGGAAAACTGCCTTCGCAATGCGGCTCAGCAATTCATTCTGAGAAGGAAGCGCGATACCCAGATCATTGCGGGTTTTCCCTGGTTGGGGACCTGGAGCCGGGACAGTTTTATGGCCCTGCCCGGTCTGTGTCTGTCGACCGGTGAGGTGGATACGGCCAGGGAGGTCTTCGATTCCATGCTCAGGCGGATGAAGGACGGGATGTTCCCGCAGACCCTCTTCCCGGAGTCTTCGTACAGGGAAGCCGTCGATGCACCCCTCTGGTTTATCTGGGCGCTCCAGCAATATGAGGCCTATGCACCCGGGGTGGATGTTTGGGAGAAGTATGGCGCGGTAGTGGTGACCATCCTGGAAAACTATCGCAGAGGGCGAACGAAAGTGGTTCGCATGCTGGACAATGGGCTACTCCGTGCGGCGAGGGAAGGGCGTCCTCTGACCTGGATGGACAGTGTGGTGGATGAGCGACCCGTTACCCTTCGTGAGGGCTCCCCTGTTGAGCTCAATGCACTGTGGTACAATGCTATAATTCAAGCGCTTAAATGGGCAGAAAAGGATGCGGATTTTGTCGATACCTGGAGCCCGGTGGCCCTGCGCTGTAGCAGGAGTATGACAGAGCTGTTCTGGAATGAGGAGGCGGGCTATCTGGCCGACTACATAAACGGGGACTATCGTGACATGGCTGTAAGGCCCAACCAGGTGGTGGCTGTTGCCATGCCTTTCAGCCCCTTTGCCGTGGAAGTCAGGAAATCCGTTTTGGATGTGGCCAGCAAGGAGTTGCTGACCTCGAGAGGCTTGCGGACCTTGTCGCCCAAAAGCCCTGCCTACAAAGGTGTTTATGAGGGCAACCCATTGGAGCGGGCTATGGCCTACCACCAGGGCACCGTATGGCCCTGGTTGTTGGAGCACTATGTCAGTGCGCTACTGGATGTGCACAAGAAATCGGCTCATCATATTGTGCGTCAGCTTTATGAAGGTTTTGATGAGGTCCTGGGAAAGCGGGGAATTGGGAGTGTATCGGAGGTCTATGACGGGAATCCACCTCATCATGCCCGGGGGGCTGTTTCCCAGGCAACGGCGGTGGCTGCCCTGCTCCGTATTGGCGAAATGATAGAACAATTTGATTAAGTAGAAATTCAGGTCCTATGAAGGTATTGATGTTCGGGTGGGAGTTCCCCCCTCATATAAGCGGTGGACTGGGGACGGCCTGTTATGGTCTGACCCGTGGCATGTCCGGCATTCCGAATCTGGACATCTTGTTCGTGGTTCCGAAGGCCTATGGTGATGAGGACCAACGGAGGATCAGGGTGCTCGGGGCCGGGGATGTAAGCCTGGATATTCGTAAGGTGCGTGAACATCGCTTTCTGGAGGACCTGTCCTACATTGAGGTGAATTCCCGCCTGGTGCCCTACACCACGCCGGAGGAATACCTCGCCCTGGTTGAAAGGGCCGAGTGCAGGGGCGACCGCCTCGTGGAGACGACCAGGGGGGGGAAGCTGCATTTTACCGGGAAGTACGGGGAGAACCTGTTCGAGGAGATTGCCAACTATGGCCTGGTGGCCGGAGAGATTGCACTAAGCCATGATTTTGATATCATTCATGCTCACGACTGGCTCACCTATCCGGCGGGTATAGCAGCTAAGAAGGCTTCGGGTAAGCCCCTGGTCATCCATGTCCATGCTACTGATTTTGATCGCAGTGGTGGCAGTGTAAACCCCGGAGTGTTCGAGATAGAGAAGGCGGGTATGCATTTTGCCGATAAGATTATTGCGGTGAGTAATCTGACCAGAAACACGGTGATTAATAAATACGGAATCCGGCCCGACAAGGTCGAGACGGTTTACAACGCGGTCGATCCACTGCCCGATAACGAGCGCTTAAAGCTGAAGCGGGGCATTGATGACAAGGTGGTCACTTTCCTGGGGAGGGTTACACTGCAAAAGGGGCCGGAGTATTTTGTTCAGGCGGCCTATAAGGTTTTGCAAAAGATGGACAATGTGCGCTTTGTAATGGCCGGGAGTGGCGAATTGCTGCAGAAGATGATTCACTGGACCTCAGCACTGGGGATCAGCGACCGTTTTCATTTCACCGGGTTTTTAAAAGGGGATGATGTGTTCCGTATGTTTTCCATCAGTGATGTTTATGTGATGCCCTCGGTGTCGGAGCCCTTTGGGATTTCTCCGCTCGAGGCCATGCAGTCGAATGTGCCTTCTATCATTTCCCGTCAGTCGGGGGTTGCAGAGATTCTCCGCTATGCCCTCAAAGTCGATTTCTGGGATGTTGACGCGCTGGCCGATGCCATCTATGGCCTTTTGAACTATCCCGCGCTCTCCAGTATGTTTAAGACCCACGGAGTTAAGGAGGTACAGGATATGAAGTGGGAAAACTCCGGTCGCCGTGTCCATGCCATTTATAAGGAATTTGTTCATTGAAACCATAAGATTCAGATGAGAACCATTTGTTTGTATTTTCAGGTCCACCAGCCCTTCAGGTTCAGGAGATACCGGTTTTTTGATATCGGTAACGAACACTACTACTATGACGACTATGCCAATGAGACCATCATGAACAAGGTGGCCGAGAAGTGCTATCTGCCAGCCAGTGCACTCTTGCTGGATCTGATCAGGAAGCATGGCAGCCGCTTTAAGTTCTCTTTTTCTTTGTCGGGTATGGCCATTGAGCAATTCAGGCTCTATGCACCCGAGGTTCTCAATAGTTTTAAGGCCCTGGCCAAAACAGGCCAGGTTGAGTTTCTTTGCGAAACCTATTCCCATTCCCTGGCATCCTTGCACGAAAGTGACGAATTTGAGCGCCAGGTGAAGGCCCACAGTGCACTTATCCAGGAGCACTTTGGCCAGAAACCCCGGGTCTTCAGAAATACCGAGCTTATTTACTCCGATGAGATCGGGGCCCGGGTGGCCGATATGGGTTTCAAGGGCATGCTTACCGAAGGAGCCAAGCATGTACTGGGCTGGAAGAGCCCCAATTACCTGTATTGTAATGCGATTAATCCGAAGCTCAAGCTCCTGCTGAAGAACTTCAAGCTCAGCGATGACATTGCTTTTCGCTTTTCCAATAAGAGCTGGGACGGCTATCCCCTTACGGCCGAAAAATATGTATCCTGGCTGAGGAAGCTGCCAGCCAGGGAAGAGGTAATCAATCTGTTTATGGACTATGAGACCTTTGGTGAACACCAGTGGAAGGAGAGTGGCATCTTCGACTTTCTGGGGGCCCTACCAGGCTGTGTCTTCAAGGATACGGACATGAGCTTCAGTACACCCTCAGAGGTGGCCGATAAGCTGCAGGTAATCTCTGCTGCCCATGTACCTAACCCTATTTCCTGGGCCGATGAGGAACGGGATCTTACCGCCTGGCTGGGAAATGAGATGCAACATGAGGCCTTTTCCAAGCTCTATGCCCTTAAGGACAGGATAGATGGAATCGAGGACCCTGCTATTTTGCAGGACTTTGCCTACCTACAGGTAAGTGACCATTTCTATTACATGTCGACAAAGTTTTTTTCGGATGGGGAAGTGCACTCCTATTTCAACCCCTACGAAACGCCCTATGACGCCTTTATTAACTACATGAATGTGTTGAGCGACTTTGAAATCAGGGTAAATGCAGCTGCCAGGGCAGACAGGGTCGATGATGAGATTGCCAGGCTGAGTAAGCTCATTGCCGAGAAAGATCAACAACTGGCCAGGCTCGAGAAGCGTCTGATAACAATGGAGAAAAAGCCGGTAGCAAAGAAAACGGCAGCCAGAAAACCGGCATCGGGTAGTACAGCGAAAGCAAAATCAAGTAAAAAAACAGTGACAAAGAAAACGGCAGCCGGAAAAGCAGCATCGGCTGGTACAGCGAAAGCAAAATCAAGTAAAAAAACAGTGACAAAGAAAACTGCAGGGACCAAGCATGCTGCAGCAAAGCAAACAAAGAAGAATTCGTGAATTATGATGAGACCAGATTACGCCTTTGAAGTCAGTTGGGAAGTTTGTAACAAGATTGGCGGAATTCATACCGTGATTTCTACCAAAGCCCTGAGCGTGGTGAATGCGCTGGGCGACCAGTATATCACCATCGGGCCTGATGTGTGGCGTGAAAACCGGGAGCACCCCGAGTTTGAAGAAGATGCGGGGCTCTTTCCCGAGTGGAAGGAGAATGCAGCAAGGCAGGGCATTCGTGTAAGGATTGGCCGCTGGAAGGTGGCCGGACACCCCATAGCTGTGGTGCTCGACTTTACCACCTTTTTTAACCAGAAGAATGAGATTTTTAAGCGCCTTTGGGAAAGCTTTAAGCTCGATTCGATCAGCGGGCAGTGGGACTATGTCGAACCTGCCCTGTTTGGCTATGCAGCAGGCAAGGTGATTGAAAGCTTTGCCCGTTACTATAAGCTCGAGGAGAGGCGAATTGTGGCCCAGTTTCATGAATGGCAAACCGGTGCCGGCCTGCTCTATCTCGAGCAGGAACAGCCCTGGATCGGAACGGTGTTTACTACACACGCCACTACAGTCGGGCGTTCGATAGCCGGGAACCACCAGGCCCTCTACGCACATATGGAGGACTTGAATGGTGATCAGAAGGCCAGGGAGTTAAATGTTGTATCCAAGCATTCACTCGAGAGCCTTGCGGCTGCAAATGCCGATGCCTTCACCACGGTGAGTGCCTTAACGGCCAGGGAATGCAGGCAATTTCACGGCAGGGAGGTGGATGTATTGCTACCCAATGGATTTGAGGATGAATTTGTACCCGATGCGGAGGTATTTGAGGAGAAGCGTAAAGAGGCCCGTAAAAAGCTGCTCAACGTGGCTTCGGCCCTTACGGGTGATGAGCTGGCCGATGATACACTTCTTTTGGCCACCAGTGGGCGCTACGAGTTCAGGAACAAGGGCATTGACTTGTTTATCGATTCCCTTGGGGAATTGAACAAGTTGAAGCACTGCGGACAAAAGGTTGTGGCATTTATCTTAATTCCTGCCAACCACTATGGGCCCCGGAAGGATCTTTTGGAGCTGCTCAATGGAGGGAGGGCTGAGCTGGAATCCGAGAGCTTCCTGACCCACAACCTGCACTATGCCGAACACGACCAGATTCTGAACCGGATCAGGGCTAATGGCTTAGAGAACCGCAGCGACCAGGGGGTCAAGGTCATCTTCGTACCTTCCTATCTCGACGGGCACGATGGTATTTTTAATCTGCCCTATTACGATGTTCTGATCGGGCTCGATCTCACGGTCTTTGCCTCTTACTATGAGCCCTGGGGCTATACCCCCCTGGAGAGCCTGGCCTTTTCCATTCCCACAGTTACAACCACCCTTACCGGTTTCGGGCGTTGGGTATTGGATGAGTATGAAAAAGAGGTTCCGGGAATTTCAGTGATTCCCAGGAGCGATGAGAACGATGCTGAGGTGATACGGGCCATTTCTGAAGCCATTATGGCCTACTGCAAGCCCGGTGAATGCAGCAAGGATGAGCTTCGCAGCGGGGCACATCAGATTTCACGTATTGCGCTCTGGGAGCATTTGATTTCCCATTATTGGGAGGCCTTTGATCATGCTCTGAAAGGGGCATCGGGGAAGCAACCTTCCTATTACGACGGGGAAAGAATTGAGCGTTTGCCCGAGACCGACCAGGCCCTGGTCGATATCCATCCCCGCTGGCGCAGGCTGCTGGTTCATCAGCACATTCCTGATCCGCTTAAGCCATTGGAGGAGCTCTCCATGAACCTGTGGTGGTCGTGGAACCAGGATGCCATTGATCTGTTTGCCGGCATCGATAAAAAGCTTTGGCTGGAGGTGGAAGAGAATCCGGTTGTGTTGCTCGAGCGGCTTTCCTATGAGGCGATTCAGCGTCTCGAAAACGATGCCGGTTTTATTGCGCATCTGAAGCGGGTTTATGAGGTATTTACAGCCTACATGGCCGAGCCACCCAGGGAGGACCTGCCTTCGATTGCCTATTTCAGCATGGAATATGGGATTCATAACTCCCTGAAGACCTTTTCGGGAGGACTGGGTTTGCTGGCAGGGGATTACCTGAAGGAGGCAAGCGACTACAATGTACCCCTGATCGGGGTTGGACTGCTCTACCGCTTTGGGTACTTCCGGCAGATGATCTCCGCAGGTGGAGAACAGGTGGCCCAGAGTGATGCCCAGGACTTCTCCCGCTTACCCGTATTGCCCGTCAGGGATGAGGAAGGCAACTGGAAAATAGTGCAGATTGTGCTGCCGGGCCGGACACTCAATGCCCGGATCTGGTGCGTGCATGTGGGCCGTGTACCGCTATATCTGCTCGATACCGATTTTGAAGCCAACCAAGAGGGGGATCGCAGTATTACACACAACCTCTATGGTGGTGACAATGAGAACCGCCTCAAGCAGGAGATCCTGCTGGGTATTGGGGGCATACGTGCTCTGCGGGCTATCGGGCTCAATACCGAAATCTACCATTGCAATGAAGGACATGCGGCCTTCACCGGGATCGAGCGGCTCAGAGAGCTGATTCAGAACCAAAACATGACCTATCCCGAGGCCATGGAACTGGTGAGGGGCTCCAGTCTCTTTACCACCCATACGCCCGTACCGGCCGGTCACGATTCCTTTGAAGAGGATCTGCTGAGAACCTATGTGGCGCATTATCCCCAGCGTTTGCAAATCAGCTGGAACCAGTTTATGAACCTGGGCCGTTATCATGCCAACCATGTGCATGAGAAGTTTTCGATGAGCGTGCTGGCGGTGAAACTGAGTCAGGAAGTCAATGGGGTCAGTCGCCTGCATGGAAAGGTATCAAGGGATATGTTTGCCGGAATGTGGCCGGGTTATCTGACCGATGAGTTGCATATTAGTTACGTGACAAATGGGGTGCATCTTCCTACCTGGCTGGGGCCTGAATGGAAGAAATTATACGATCGCACTTTTGGCACGGATTGCTATACCAGGCAGGAGGACCGTATGATGTGGGATCGCATCAAACTGGTCGATGACCAGGAAATCTGGGACCTCAAGTCGGAGGAAAGGGAGGGACTGATCAACCATATCAAGGACAGGCTGGCAACCGCCACTTCGAGGATGATGGATAACCCGGGGCAGATGCTGGAGATCTCCACGGCCCTTAATCCGGAGGCCCTGACCATTGGTTTTGCGCGTCGTTTTGCCACCTACAAGCGGGCCCATCTCTTGTTCAGGGATCTGGACAGGCTTGCCCGCATTGTTAATAATCCGAACAGGCCGGTGCAGTTTGTGTTTGCCGGAAAGGCTCACCCACGGGATATTCCGGGTCAGGACCTGATCAAGATGATTGTGGAGGTTTCGAAGCGGCCCGAATTCCTCGGAAAGATTGTTTTCCTGCAAGATTACGACATCCAGCTGGCCAAAAAGCTGGTACGCGGGGTCGATATCTGGCTGAACACCCCGACCAGGCCGCTTGAAGCTTCGGGAACCAGTGGGGAAAAGGCGGTCATGAACGGAACCATGCACTTTAGTGTGCTTGATGGTTGGTGGGCCGAAGGCTACCGCGAGGATGCCGGGTGGGCCCTGCCCATCGAGCGTAGCTTCGACAACCAGGAGCTCCAGGATGAATTGGATGCAGAACGTATTTACACCCTCCTGGAGAATGAAATCGTTCCCAGGTATTATCAGCGCAATCGACAGGGCATCCCCGAGGACTGGGTGGGGATGATTCGCAACACCATTGCTCACGTGGCTCCGGAGTTTACCATGAACCGGATGCTCAGGGACTATATCGATCGCTTTTACCTGAAACTGCAGGCCCGAAACAAGGCTCTGAACAAGGATGAGCAGCGTCTGCCAAAGGAGCTTGCACACTGGAAGCACCGGATGCTTACCCATTGGAATGAGATCAAGGTGCTGGAATACAATGTTCCCGATGTATCAAAGGAGTCTTTCCAGGTTGGGCGTAGTTATGCCGGTAAGCTGGTGCTGGATTTGGGGCCACTGTCTCCCGAAGATGTGGGCGTTGAGATGGTTCTGACCAATGCAGCCAGTCAGAGAGATCAGCCCCAGTACAGGGGAACCTTTGAATGCAGCTGTGAGAAGCTGGAGGGATCTAAGGTCAGTTATTCATTCGAGCAACTCATTGAAGAAACAGGCCTTTTCGACATAGGTTTCAGAATCTTTGCCAGGAACGAGCATTTGCCGCACCGGATGGACTTCCCGCTGGTCAGGTGGATCTAAACTTCAGGAGGCTGGCCGGCCCTGCATGTTTATCTGACACGCGGGCTTGGCCGCTTTTCAAGTACCAGGGCGGTCCGGGCAGGCAGATAGAGCGGCAGGCTGTGCTTAAGGCCAAAGCTTTGCTCGGGATGAGAGCGGTAAATGAGGCCTGTATCGATCCGGTCGAATCCACCAAAGGCCGCGCTGTCGGAGCTTAGAATACAGCTGAACTTTCCGGCATCAACAGCCAGTCCGTAGTCTGTATACGAGCAATTGGGATGGAAGTTGAAAACAAACAGCAGAGGCCTTCGTTCAAAGGCAATGACCAGGTCCTTGTTGTCGCTTTTCACATGGACAGGAGGGGTATCGTATAAACGGTACTTACAAATGATCCCGATCATGGCCCGGTCGAAGTCGGCCAACTGATGGTAGCGCAGGTCCTTGTTCTTGATCAGGCTCCATTGCCTGCGGGCATACTGAAACGACCAGTTGTTCCCCTCTCTGGGGAAGTCGATCCATTCGGGGTGGCCAAATTCATTTCCCATGAAATTCAGGTAGCCATTGCCGGCAGTGGCCGCGGTGATCAGTCTGATCATCTTGTGAAGTGCGATGCCCCGTTCAACCCTCAGATTCTCACTGCCCTTGTTCATGTGCCAGTACATCTCCTTGTCGATCAGCCTGAAGATGATGGTTTTGTCGCCTACCAGAGCCTGGTCGTGGCTTTCTGCGTAGCCCACGGTCTTTTCATCGGCCCGTTTTCCGGTAAGCTCTCTGTAGAGCTCTTCCATGTTCCAGGATTCATCGGCCCGCTCCTTGATGGTTTTGATCCAGTAGTCGGGGATGCCCATGGCCAGCCGGTGACTGAAACCTATGCCCCCTTCGGCCAGGGGAGCTGCCAGTCCAGGATAGCCACTCATATCCTCTGCAATGGAGATCGCCCCGGGTTTTATGTTCTGAATCAATTCGTTGGCAAGAGAGAGGTAGGTGATGGCATCCTCGTCCTGGCCCCCGTCGAAGTAATCGTCATAGCTGCTAAAGTTGCGCTCCAGGCCATGATCGTAGTAGAGCATGGAGGTTACGCCATCGAAGCGAAACCCATCGAAACGAAACTCCTGAAGCCAGTAGTGGACATTGGAGAGCAGGAAGTGCAACACCTCATTCTTTCCATAGTCGAAGCAAAGCGAATCCCAGGCCAGGTGTTCTCGCCTGTTACCCGCATGAAAATACTGGGCGGGGTCGCCGGCAAACAGCCCCAGCCCTTCAAGCTCATTCTTTACAGCATGGGAATGCACAAGGTCCATGATGACGGCCAAACCGTGGCCATGGGCTTCGTCGATCAGTTGTTTCAGGGCTTCAGGGCTTCCGAAACGGGAACTCGGAGCGAAAAGGTTTGACACATGATAGCCAAATGAACCGTAGTAGGGATGTTCCTGTATGGCCATAAGCTGCAGGGTGTTATAGCCCTGTTCAACAATATGCGGAAGGACATTGTTTCGGAATTCATCATAGCTGCCCATACGAAGGTCTTCCGTGGCCATCCCGATATGCGCCTCATAGATCAGCATCTGGTGGCTTTGCAGTTCGGGCGGCTTATGCTTCCACTGATAGGCCTGCCCGGGCTCCCATACCTGGGCATCAAAGCCCTTGCTTTCCGGGTCCTGAATCACCCTTCGGCACCAGGCAGGGATCCGATCCCCCGATCCCCCTTCCCAGGCAATATGCAGCTTATATTTGTCCTCGTGTTTCAACAGTTCCCGGTCCAGCCTGAGTTCCCAGACCCCATTTTCAAGAGCGCGAAAACAAGCGGTTTCCGTTTTTTTCCAATTGTTGAAACCGGCAATCATCCAGATGCCCTTTGCATGAGGAGCCCATTCCCGGCACACCCATCCTTCGGAACAAGGATGCAATCCAAAATAATGGTAGCCCGACGAAAAGTCCCTGAGACTGTCTGTAGCGCTCAACTGTTTAAGCTTGGCATAGCTCTTTCCCAGGCGTCTGCGAATGGCATTTTCGTGCGGCCTGAGCCAGGGGTCGTTTTGAATGATCTTGGGGAATTCAGTTGCCATACACTAAAAGTATTAAATTTGTTGCAACCCAACAGCGGAAGGGCCTAAAAGAACGAGAGAACTATGATTGTCAGTACGATTGAAGACCTGCCCCCCATTCATAAGCCGGTCGTCACCATTGGCATCTTCGATGGCGTGCATCTGGGTCACCGTTACATCCTGAACGAATTGAAAGAAAATGCCCGGGCTGTCGGGGGTGAAAGTGTGGTGCTCACACTCTGGCCGCATCCGCGTCTGGTGCTGGACAAATACCTGGGTACTTTTCGTCTCCTTCACACGAAGGAGGAGAAGATTAGGGCACTGGAGGCCTGTGGTATTGACCACCTCGTACTCATTCCCTTCAACGAAGAACTTGCATCAATGAGTACCTGCGATTTTGTGAGATCCTTTCTGGTCGATCGGCTCAGTATTGAAGCCCTGGTATTGGGGCATGACAATCGCTTCGGTAGTGAGGGGCAGGATGATGAGGGGCTTCAGCATTGTGCCGCCGGGCAGAATTTCAGGCTCCTGCGTTTGCCCGAGTTTAAGCCGGCCGGGCAGCATATCAGTTCAACAGTGATCAGAGGCCTTTTATTAGAGGGCGAACTGGAGGAAGCCAATCGTTTACTGGGCTTTTCTTTTTCCCTGCGCGGAGAGATCGTGGAAGGCAACCGGATTGGCCGACAGATTGGCTATCCTACAGCCAATGTACACCCCGAAGGCTATAAGCTGATTCCGATGAATGGCGTTTATGCCATTGAAGCTGAGCTGAAGGGCAGAACATACGGAGGCATGCTCAACATTGGTTTCAGGCCCACACTGGACAGTCCCATTGATGTGAAAACAATTGAGGCTCATCTTTTCGGGATGTCGGGTGATTTGTACGGTGAAGAGGTAGAGCTGCGGTTTTTGGCCCGAATGAGGAAGGAAATGAAGTTTAGTAGCCTGGACGAGTTAAGTGCGCAGCTGGCACGGGATGAGCGTTTAGCCCGCCAAATATTGAAGTTGGAGTAGCTATAGTCCTTTGAAATAAGCCTATATTTGCAGTCCTTATATTTATACGCATGGAAACAATGATTTATACCGAAACACTGCCTTATAAGGTAGCCGATATCAGCCTGTCGGCATTTGGGCGCAGGGAAATAGAGATCGCTGAAAAAGAAATGCCCGGTCTGATGGCCATTCGGGGCAAGTATGCGGCAGAAAAGCCATTGAAAGGTGCGCGTATTACGGGTTCACTTCACATGACGATTCAAACGGCCGTTCTGATCGAAACCCTGGTTGAGCTTGGAGCCGATGTACGTTGGGCCAGTTGCAATATTTTCAGTACCCAGGACCACGCTGCCGCTGCCATTGCGGAGGCTGGTATTCCGGTTTTTGCATGGAAGGGCGAAAGCCTTGAAGAGTATTGGTGGTGTACCGCACAAGCCCTTTGTTTTCCGGGTGGCCTGGGGCCGAACATCATTGTCGATGACGGCGGAGATGCTACACTTTTGATTCATAAAGGCTTTGAGGCCGAGGACGATGCCAGTGTACTGGATGTGAAGGCCGGCAGCCAGGAAGAGGCTGTAGTGCTTTCAACCCTCAGGAGAATTCTGGCCGAGGATCCCGGCCGCTGGCACCGAATGGTTCCCGATCTGAAGGGGGTGTCTGAAGAAACCACCACCGGTGTGCACCGGCTGTACCAGATGATGGAGCAGGGCCGGCTGCTTTTCCCGGCAATTAACGTAAACGATTCTGTTACCAAGTCGAAGTTCGACAACCTCTATGGTTGCAGGGAATCGCTGGCCGACGGCATTAAGCGTGCCACCGATGTGATGGTTGCCGGAAAGGTCGTCGTTGTTGCCGGTTATGGAGATGTTGGCAAGGGCTGTGCCCATTCGATGAAGTCCTATGGGGCGCGGGTAATTGTGACCGAGATTGATCCCATCTGTGCGCTGCAGGCGGTCATGGAGGGCTTTGAGGTGAGTACCATGGAAGAGGCCCTGAAGGAAGGGAACATTTTTGTGACCACCACCGGGAACCGCGATGTCATTACAGCCGAACATCTGGCAGCCATGAAGGACCAGGCCATTGTCTGTAATATTGGCCATTTCGACAATGAGATTCAGGTAGAGGCCATGGAAAACTGGCCCGGTGTCCGGAAGGTCAACATCAAACCCCAGGTTGATAAATTCATTTATGAAGACGGCCATGCCATCTTCCTGCTTGCCGAAGGCAGGTTGGTTAACCTTGGCTGCGCCACCGGCCATCCCTCCTTTGTAATGAGTAATTCATTCTCGAATCAGACCCTGGCACAGCTGGAGCTTTGGACAAAGGACTATGAGACAGGGGTGTATATGTTGCCCAAGCATCTCGATGAGGAGGTGGCCCGTCTGCATCTTGCCCAGCTTGGTGTGAAGCTTACCACCCTGACCGAGGAACAGGCTGCCTATATTGGCGTGAAGGTAGAAGGGCCCTATAAGCCCGAGCACTATCGCTACTAATTCCTGATCAGCAGCACATCACCCTGAATGCTGCTCCGGTATTCCACCAGGGAATAGCGGGCAGGCCCCTCACTGGGTATGGCGCCGTTCATCAGCAGAAAGCTCGAACCACATTCCGGGCACTCAAAAACGCTGAAAAAGGAGGGGTTTTCTGTAACGGCTTTATTGTGATCGGGATAGCAGGTGCAGGTTCTGTCGTAGGCGTGGAACAAAAGGTCCGATTCCCGGTAGAGAACGATGCCATTGTATCCACCTTCGATGAGCTTGCTTTCCCCGATGCCCAGATCGGCCAGGTCGGCGTAAAGAAGGAGGGGAATATTCACATTTACGTAGGGAATGATTTGTCCGCGGTTGGTCTCACAGGACATGGGGATCAGCGCCTGGGCCATGAACACAAGCAAGAGCAGGAGTGCTTTGATGGGGACTTTAGTCATGCCGTAAAAGTACGAAAATGTAATAATTTTGTATTTTTAACTCATGCTTCCGTGAATATATTGTATAAGGGCTTGCAGGTATATGGAGTTTGATTTTGGCAATATCCTCTACATTATCGTCACCATAGTGGCGATCGTGGCTGGTCTGACGGGCAAAAAAAAGAAGCCCGGGCAAAAGAAACCCGGCGGGCAAAACCTGTTGGAGAATCTGGAGAAGGCCCTGAGTGGTAATGCTTTTGAACAGCCTGTCGATGATTTGGCTGGGGAAGAAGTCGTATTTGAGGAGGAAGATTCGGAAAATCAGCCGGAAGTTATGGAGGAATCAGCTTCGGACGGGTTGCTCGAAGCCTATGAGGCCTATCTTGGGAGGCAGAAAGATGAGGCCGGTACGGAAAGCCCCGATGTTGGAGCCGTGGAGGTCCTCAGCACAGGTGAAATTGATGTCCTCGAACTGGAAGAAAGTACGGATTTTCTCGAGATGATTGAAGATTTTGATGCAGGGGCAGCAGTGGTGTATTCCTCCATTATCAATCGCATTGAGTATTAAGTTTTTTTTGTAATTTTGTCGTAAAGAGTTCCGGATGGGCCGGGATTCTTTTTGTTTTTTAACCAATAAGTAGATCGTTATGGCACAAGCTTCTTATATGACGGAAGAAGGCCTTGCCAATCTGAAGAAAGAACTGGAGCAACTGGTATCGGTCGAACGGCCAGCCATTTCACAGCAGATTGCAGAAGCCCGGGATAAGGGAGATTTGTCGGAGAATGCAGAGTATGATGCAGCGAAGGAAGCACAGGGCCTTTTGGAGATGCGTATTGCCAAACTTGAGGACATGGTGGCCTCGGCACGCATCATTGATGAGTCGAAGATCGATACTTCTTCTGTTCAGATTCTGAATAAAGTAAAGATCAAAAACCTCAAAAACAATAAGATAGACGAGTACACTCTGGTTTCGGAGAGTGAGTCGGATGTGAAGAAAAAGAAGATCTCGGTGGCCACACCCATTGCCAAAGGGCTGCTGGGAAAGCAGGTAGGGGATGTGGTAGAGATCAAGGTGCCTTCGGGCTTAATGTCCTTCGAGATTATGGAGATTTCAATCTAGTAATTATGGCCAGCATTTTTTCAAAGATTATAGCCGGAGAGATTCCCTGTTACAAGGTTGCAGAGGATGATCACTATTTTGCCTTTCTCGACATCAATCCTTTGGCAAAGGGCCATACCCTTGTGGTGCCCAAGGTCGAAACCGATTATCTTTTCGACCTTGACGATGATTCTATTGCAGGATTACATGTTTTTGCGAAGAAGGTAGCCAAAGCCATTGATGCTGTGATCGACTGCAAGCGGGTTGGTGTCGCCGTTCTGGGCCTTGAGGTACCCCATGCGCATATTCATCTGGTGCCCATTAATGATTTGTACGATATCGAATTCAGTAAACCTAAACTGAAGCTGAGCCAGTCCGAGTTTGAAGAAATTGCGGCTTCCATCAGAGCTGCCCTGGCCTAGTCATCGAATCCTGTTCGGGTTCTTCCGGACGAAGTCTTCCCAGTTTTTTGGCCCCTTTTTTTGTTTGGGCAGGCCTTCCTGGTAGAAATGACAAAGCGCAACGGCCAGGCCGTCTGTTGCGTCAAGGTTTTTATGCAGCGTTTTTATCTTGAGCATTCGTGCAAGCATTCCTGCAACCTGTTCTTTTGAAGCATCTCCGGCACCCGTAATGGCTAGTTTAATTTTCCGGGGAGCATATTCCACCACCGGAATTTCCCGCGATAAAATGGCTGCAATGGCAACCCCCTGTGCTCTTCCCAATTTCAACATCGATTGTACGTTTTTTCCAAAAAAGGGGGCTTCGATGGCTACTTCATCGGGCCGATGGCAGTCGATAAGGGCAAGGGTTTGCTCGTAGATCTTGCTTAGTTTCTGGTAAGGATGGGTGGTTTTTCGCAGATCGATCACCCCCATATCCAGGTAGCTGGCCTTTTTCCCCTTACAGGAGAGCAGACCGTAGCCCATGAGCGTGGTTCCGGGGTCAATTCCCAGGATGATTCTATCTGCTTCCACCGGCTCTGATTTGAGTGATTTGCAGGATCAATATGCCTGAAATAATCAGCAAGATACCAAAAACGGTGCTTCTCATGATGATTTCATCAAGAAGCAGGTTCACGATGAGCAGATTCAGGAAGGGGGCCAGGTAGACCAGATGGCTGATGTGGTCGGTGGAGGGCGCTGTCTGCATGGCCAAAAGCCAGAGAACGAAGGTGATGCCCATTTCAAAGATGCCCACATAGGCTGCTGAGGTCCAGGCCTCCACACCTCTTGGAAAGATGGCAGGCTGGCCCAGTCCCACTACCAGCAGAAAGAGGCTGGCAAAAAAGAAGTTCAGGCTGAGGCGTAGAACGGGGTCGGTCCTGTCCCGGGCATTGAATATCCAATAGAATGCCCAGATAAAGGCTGTGCTTAGTGCGAGGAAAACCCCCAACAGATTGCCGGAGTTTGTGAGTCCGTTGCCGCCCTGCCAGGAGATCAGAATCACCCCGCAAAAACTGATGAACATGGCTCCAATACTCATCCATCCTATCCGCTGCTTCAGCAGTGGAATGGAAAGGAGGACCAGTAAGATGGGCCAGATCATATTCAGGGGTTGGGCTACCTGGGCCGGGAGAAGGCTATAGGCCTTGAACAGGATCAGGTAATAGGCAAGCGGATTCAGCAGCCCTAAAAGGAGGGAGTAACTGAAATCGCGCGGTCCGAGCTTTGCAAAAGCTCCAGGGCCTTTGGTGATGATGCTGACAAGGGCCAGGACGGCAAAGGAAACCAGGCTTGCGCCGCATAGCAACTGGACTGTTGTCTGGTGGTTTAAGGCAATTTTGAAGGCTGTGGGGGCCGTTGACCAGAACAGAACGGCTACGATCGCAAAAAAGAAGGCTTTCTTCCTGTTCGGGGACCCCTGGGTACGCATACCTTAGACGATCAGCATATTATCGGCGCCGATGTATTTCTCGAGGACTTTCGGAAGACGGATGCCTTCTTTGCTCTGGTTGTTTTCGAGGAGGGCTGCCATGATTCTGGGGAGTGCAAGTGCACTTCCATTCAGGGTATGGGCGAGGATGCTTTTTTTCGAGCCTTCTTCCCTGAAACGCAGCTTCAGCCGATTGGCCTGATAGGTCTCGAAGTTGGAAACCGAACTGACCTCCAGCCAGCGTTTCTGTGCAGCTGAGTAAACTTCAAAATCGTAAGTAAGGGCCGAGGTGAAGCTGAGGTCGCCACCGCAGAGCCGCAAAATGCGATAGGGTAGTTCCAGTTCTTCGACCAGGCTCCTGACATGTGCCACCATTTCATCGAGTGCCGCATAGGAGTGGTCGGGGTGCTGGATCTGGACGATTTCCACCTTGTCGAACTGGTGAACACGATTGAGCCCCCTGACCTCCTTTCCATAAGAACCCGCTTCGCGCCTGAAGCAGGGGGTGTAGGCGGTGTTCTTTATGGGCAGGTCTTCGGCTCTAAGAATGAGGTCTCTGTAGATATTGGTTACCGGAACCTCTGCGGTCGGGATCAGGTAGAGATTGTCGGATTCTACATGGTACATCTGGCCCTCTTTATCGGGTAGCTGACCCGTACCAAAGCCTGAGGCTTCATTGACCATGTGAGGGGGAAGGAATTCTTCGTAACCGGCAGCAGTGTTTCTGTCGAGAAAGTAGGAAATAAGGGCCCGTTGCAGCCTGGCCCCCCTGCCCCTGAAAACCGGGAAACCGGCTCCGCTAATCTTCACGCCCAGGTCGAAATCGATGAGCCTGTATTTTTTAGCAAGTTCCCAGTGTGGAAGTGCATCCTCTGCCAATTGCGGGACTGATCCACCTTCCGCAACCTTTTCATTATCTGCATCACTCTTGCCCCGGGGTACACTTGGGTGAGGAAGGTTGGGGATCTGGGTGAGCCAGTTATTCAGCAGGCCTGCTTTTTCCTGCAGGCTCGCTTCCAGTTGTTCGATTTCCTTTTTCAGATCGCCGGTTTTCGACCTGGCCTCATTGGCCTTATCCTTTTCGCCCTGCTTGAACAGCATACCGATCTCCTTGCTTAAGCGGTTCATTTCGGCCTGCAGGTCATTGGTCTTTACCTGTAGTGAGCGGCGTTCGTCATCGACGGCAATGATCTGGTCGATCAGTTCGACTTGTTTAAAGTGCTTGATCGCCAACAGGGCAATTACTTCGTCCCTGCGTTCGCGGATGGTTTGGATTGTGAGCATATGTAAATAAAAAAACCTGTAACACACAAATGTAGTGTATTACAGGTATGAGATTGTAATGAGATTCCTTTTTCTTCTAATTTTCCAAGGGCTCAATGGAAACGTAGGACTTGTTATCCCTTTTCTTTTTGAATTTCACACGTCCATCGATCATGGCGAAGAGGGTGTGGTCCTTACCCATGCCAACGTTCGTGCCGGGATGGTGAACAGTACCCCTTTGTCTCACGAGGATGTTTCCGGCCCTGACTACCTGGCCTCCATACAATTTCACACCGAGTCGTTTGCTCTCTGATTCGCGACCGTTTCTTGAACTACCGGCTCCTTTTTTATGTGCCATATCTGAATACTTTTACTGTTTTTCTTTCGTCAGACCCTATTTTTTGTCATCACTTTTTTTCGCAGCGGCTTTTTTCGGAGCAGCCTCCTTCTTGGCGGTGGTCTCCTTCTTGGCGGTGGTCTCCTTCTTGGCGGTGGTCTCCTTTTTCGGAGTTGCAGCTTTCTTTGGGCTTGTTTCCTTTTTCTTAGCTGTGCTTTCTTTCTTCGGAGCTGCGCTTTCTTTCTTCGGAGCTGCGGCTTTTTTCGGAGCAGCCTCCTTCTTGGCGGTGGTCTCCTTTTTCGGAGTTGCAGCTTTCTTTGGGCTTGTTTCCTTTTTGGCGGCTGCTTCCTTCTTTGGTGCAGCGGCTTTTTTCGGTGCGCTCTCCTTTTTGACCGGTTCTGTCTCCTCCGTTTTGGGTTTAACAGCTCCTTTCTCGGAGATAGCGGCAATCTGTATCTGCGTCAGGTACTGGCGATGACCATTCAGTTTTTGGTAGCCTTTTCTGCGCTTCTTCTTGAAAACAAGCACTTTGTCACCTTTCACGTGCGAAAGGATGGTGGCGCTTACGCTGGCTCCTTTGATGACAGGGTCTCCAACGCTTACTTTCGATCCGGAGTCAATCAGGAGAACCCGGTCAAAAGCGACCTTTTTCCCTTCTTCGCCTTCCAGCCGGTGTACAAATAACTTCTGGTCCTTTTCAACCTTGAACTGCTGTCCGGCGATATCAACAATTGCGTACATGAGTGATAATGTATTTACTGATGTCTGATTTTGGGTTCGCAAAGATAGGAAAGATTGGATGATTGACAAAGATTTGCTGAATTATTTTGCAGGGCTATTTTGCCGGAGTTATTTCTATATTTGTCTTCAAAGAGTCCGTTCGACTATGGGGAAGATAAAACTCAATGTCCTTGGCATATCTTACAGCCAGACACAGTCCGGGGCCTATGCCCTGGTTCTGGCCGAGGAAGATGGGAGTCGGAGAATCCCGATCATTGTTGGCGGATTTGAGGCCCAGGCCATTGCCATTGAACTGGAAGGTCTGGCTCCCCCCAGGCCACTCACCCACGATTTGTTCAGGAATTTTGCCGAGTCTTACGGGATTCGCATTCTTGAGGTGAATATCCATAAGCTGGAGGAAGGGGTGTTTTATGCCAGTATTTCGTGTGACAATGGCGATCGGGAGATCGATCTTGATGCCAGGACCTCCGATGCCATCGCTTTGGCACTGCGCTTTAAGTGCCCGATCTACACGACAGACGAGATTGTAGATAAGGCCGGTATTGTGCTGGATTTCGACAAGGAGACAGGCCTGGAAAGCAAGGATGCTCCGATGGCGGAAGACATCCCCGTGCAAAAAAAAGCTGAAAAGAAAAGAACTCATTCCAATCTGACCGATGCCTCCCTTAAGGAACTGGAGCAGATGCTTGCCGATGCCATTTCCAGTGAGGACTATGAAAAGGCCTCTGAGATCAGGGATGAGATTAACCGCAGAAGTGCATGATATCCGACACCCTGATGCAGAGTGGCCAGGTGGCAGACAGCCTGGTTACCCTAGGTTCGAATCTGGTTAGCCAGTCCGGTTCAATGTCAAACCTATTGCCCCAGTCGGGCGGATTTACTTTTGATCTTGTTCGCCTGGTACGCGGGATGCTTGGTATGGTTGTTCTCATAGGCCTGGCCTGGTTGTTTTCCTCGAACAGAAAGGCGGTGAACTGGACCATGGTAGGCCGGGGGCTGGGTTTTCAGGTATTGTTGGCAGTGGGGGTCCTCTATGTTCCCTTTATTCAGGAGTTTTTTGAGATCGTCGGGGGGCTTTTTGTGAAGATTCTGCAGTTTACCCAGGACGGGGTGACTTATCTTCTGAAGCGGAACGACACCAAGCAGGTGGATGTGGCCCTCCGGAATTTTGCTTTTACGATTCTCCCCACCATCATCTTCTTTTCGGCCCTTTCCAGCCTGCTTTTCTATCTGGGGATCATTCAGGTTTTTGTTCGGGGCTTTGGCTATCTGCTGTCCAGGCTGCTTGGCCTCTCCGGTCCGGAAAGCCTTTCTGTGGCAGGGAACATTTTTCTGGGACAGACCGAATCCCCATTGCTTGTCAAGCCCTATCTGGAGAAGATGACCAAATCGGAGATCCTCCTTGTGATGTCCGGAGGGATGGCGACCCTTGCAGGGGGTGTGCTGGCAGCCTATATCGGTTTCCTTGGGGGGGGTGATCCTGTTCAGCAGATTATTTTCGCCAAGCATTTGCTTACGGCTTCTATTATGGCTGCGCCGGGTGTGGTTGTGATATCGAAAATTATCGTGCCCGAAACCGAAAGCTTTGATCGCAAACTTGAGGTTTCCAGGGCAGAGGTTGGAAAGAACGTCCTCGATGCTGTTTCGAACGGAACTACCGATGGCCTTCGCCTGGCGGTAAATGTCGGCGCAATGTTGCTGGTGTTTGTGGCCTTTATTGCCATGTTCAATTTCATTTTGTTCAAGGTTGGCGACTGGACCTCGCTCAATGGGTGTATTCTGACCTGGACGGGAGGGAAGTACGATGAGCTGAGCCTGGAATTCCTGCTGGGCTATGCACTGTCGCCCCTGATGTGGCTGATAGGGGTTGGTACTGAAGACATCAGCCTGGTAGGTTCTTTGCTTGGCAAGAAGTTAATTATGACCGAGTTTATAGCCTATACAGATTTGGCAGAGATGAAAGCGGCCGGGTTGTTTGCACACCCGAAATCCATCATCATGTCGGTTTATATGCTTTGCGGTTTTGCCAATTTCGCCTCCGTGGGGATACAGATTGGTGGCATTGGTGCCATCGCACCAGGCAGGCGTGTTTTACTGGCCCGCTTTGGCATGAGGGCCCTTCTGGCCGGATCGCTGGCCTCTCTTCTTTCCGCTACCATCATAGGTGTTTTGCTGGGTTAGGAATGGCTGCCGGGCAGAAATATGGTTTTGATTTTGCTGGCAGGAAGGTGTTGGTGGTTGAAGACAACGACATGTATTTTCAATTGCTGGCGGCTTTACTAAAACGGGTAAATGTAGAGACCCTGCGCGCAAAGAACGGCAGGGAAGCCATCTCCTGTGTTTCGGAAGAGCCGGGACTCAAGCTGGTCTTGATGGACATGAAGCTTCCGGATATTGATGGGCTTGAAGTTACCCGCACCATCAAGGCCTCGCGGCCCGGGCTTCCCGTACTTGCGACAACGGCCAATGCTTTTCAGGAAGACAGGGCAGCCAGTAAGGCAGCCGGTTGCGACGGATTCTTTTCAAAGCCTGTCAATTTCAGACTTCTTTTTCTGAAGATGCAAGAGCTGTTCAGCGATCAATAGATCCGCCCGTGTTGATAATCTATGCAATAGTGCTGCTCTATCTGGTGCTTGTGGGCCTGCTCTTTGTCGGTTTGCTCAGGGTGTTCAGAGCTCCTCCCGGCGATCATGTGCCGGATTGTAAACTAACGCTCATTGTTCCGTTCAGGGACGAGGCCGCTCATCTGCCCGGGCTTGTGAGAGACCTGCTCGCCCAGGACTATCCGGGGGAGAAGTGGCGGGCCATCTTTGTCGACGATCATTCCCGGGATGGAGGCCGCTTCCTGCTCGGCGAACTGCTGTCGGTTTGCGCGCACATGCAGTGCATTCAGCTTGAAGTGGGTCGGGAGGGCAAGAAAGCCGCGCTCGCAGCAGGCATGGAAGTGGCAGAGAGCGAGTGGGTTCTGCAATGTGATGCCGATTGCCGTGTTGGTCCGCAGTTCATATCGCTCCACGCCCGGGCAGCAGCTTCGGGCAGGGCTGAGTTTTATGCCGGGCCGGTAACGACAGCTGGCACTCTGAAGAATCTGGCTGCAGCTTTTGAGAGGCTCGATCTTCTTAGTCTGCAGGCTGCCGGTGCAGGGTCTTTTGCCTACGGACGGCCCCTGATGTGCAACGGTGCCAACCTGATGTATAAAAAGAGCCTCTATGACGACACAAGGCGTTTTGATCCGGTCGAACGAACCCCTTCAGGCGATGATATGTTCCTGATGATTGGAGCCCGGAAACTCGGCAGAAAGCAGGCTTATCTGGGCGACTCCGGCGCACTTGTTAAAACCGTGCCCCAGGGGCGATGGAGGAGGCTGATACACCAACGGCTTCGCTGGATGTCGAAAAGCCCCTATTATGCGATGCCCGATATTCAAAGCCTGGCTGTTTTGGTTGTGCTGGCGAATGTTTGCATTGGCCTTTCACCTTTGCTTTCGCTGCTTTACCCGGGATGCTGGCCGGAAGTGCTGCTGCTTATCGGATTGAAATTCTTCAGCGATTTTCTGCTATGCGGAAGCATGGCCCGCCGGACAGGGCAGCTCAGGAGCATGCTGTTTTTTCCACTGGTGTTTTTAATGTACTATCCCTTCTACCTGGTGGTCCTGCTTGGCTCCGTTCGCAAGGCCCCTCCCTGGAAAGGCAGATGAGGCTGCCTAGTTCAAGCGCCTGCGCTGTAGCACACGCTGGCTGAGGAAGACGAAAAGGACCGTATAGGCGAGGGCAAGCAGGATGGTGGTCCAGGGAGGCAGTCCCTTGGGCACAATTTCGAGGGCTGCATCGTCAAGGGGCTCATTGCTGTTCATTTTACGCTGAAAGATTTCGAGCAGATCGGGCATTGGAGTCAGCCTGGTAATGACCCGGTAGGGCAGATACCATTTGCCTTCGTGATTGCGGAGAATGAGCCACAAAACCGGATCAACGAAGGTGCGCAAGGCCAGCAGGGTGAGCAGCGAAAGCGCTGTATTTCTGACTAACAGTGCGATTAACAGGCCCGAACTCATATAGGCAATGGCCGAGAGCGCATAGCTGCCCAGGATCCAGGCATTTTCAAATGCAATCCGGAAAGTAAGCTTGTAGCTGTAAATCAGGCCCAGGCTGAGCGCGCTCAGTCCGATGAGCAGGGTGGCGAACAGGGCCAGGGCCAGGATGGATAGCAGTTTCTGCAGCAGGAGTTCATTTCTGCTTAGGCCATAGATCAACTGGGTTTTGAAGGTGTGCTCGCTAAACTCCTTGGTGGTAATCATGATCACCACCAGGGCCAGCATGACATTGTAAGGCTCGGTGATCCAGGCGAGGAAGAGCCAAGCTTCGGGAAAGCGGAAGAGATCACTTAAGGAAACCACCGGAATCTGCTTGTCGAGGGCAGGATAGATGAGCAGGCCAAGCGTAAAGGCCAGGAAATAGATGCCCAGGGTAATTCTGAAGGGCTTGTAATGGAACAGTTTAATCTGTTCTATATGCAGGAGTTTTCCAATCATGGTATTTGATCTTCTTTGACCAGTTCCAGAAACTGGGCTTCAAGGCTGCGTTTTCGGCTGTTCATGTGGTGGAGGGTCTGCTTGTGCCGGTGGGCGTAGAGATTGATATCCGCTGCAGTGGTTCCCCGGGCAAGGGTCAGGATCAGCAAGCCATTTTCAGTATGAAGATCCTTCACCAGCTCACTCTCGGAAAAGACAGATAGAAGGGCCTGATTGTCGGCAGCTGCAACCTCCAGGATTTCCTCTTCGGCCAGCAGTTCCCTGACCGGCCCGTCGGCCAGCAGTTCTCCCTTTTTCAGGATGGCGACATGGTCGCATATTTTCTCCACCTCATTCAGAATGTGAGAGGCCATAATCAGGGTACTTCCACGTTCGACCTGTTGGAGGATGATTTCCCTGACCTCGGCGATTCCTTCCGGGTCGAGTCCATTGGTGGGTTCATCCAGTACCAGTACCTTTGGATTGCCCAGCAGGGCAGCTGCAATTCCAAGTCTTTGTTTCATTCCCAGCGAAAGGGTCGAAAATCTTGAACGTTTGCGCTTAAGCAGCTTCGTGGATTCCAGTGCAGGCTCAATGCTTTCATAGGATATTCGCTTGATGTCGCAGACAATCTGAAGATTCCTGACGAGGCTGAGGTAGGGGTAGAAGTGGGGGTTTTCGATGAGCGAACCTATGGCTCGACGCTGGCCCGGTGCGGGGGCTTCCCCGAACCAGGAAAAGCTCCCCTGATCGGCCTTTAAGATGCCCATGATGATGGAAAGGGTGGTTGTTTTTCCACTTCCGTTTGGCCCCAGGATCCCATAAGCCTGGCCCTCCTTGATTTCGAGATTTAACTTGTTTAGAGCACGGATGTTCCTATAGGATTTTGTCAATCCCCTGATCGAAAGTATTTCATTCATATTAGTTTGCAAGCTCGGAGAAAAATTTAATACGAACCAGCCTGATTTCCTCTTCTGAAAAGTCTTCTTCGCCCAGTTCATTCAGGGCCTCATCGACTGATTCGGTTTCGGCCTCGCGGAAGTATTCGAAGATCTCGTCTTGCTTTTCATCGTCCATGATCTCGTCAAGGTAGTAGTCGATGTTCAGTTTAGTGCCGGAATGAACAATGGCTTCAATCTCTTCAATCAGGTCCATCATCCCCATGTTCTTGGCATCGGCGATGTCATCGAGTGGTAGTTTTCTATCGATGCTTTGTATGATGTAAACCTTGACGCCGGATTTCTTAACCACCGATTTAACCACCATGTCCTGCGGACGGATGATGTCTTTTTCTTCTACATATCCGGCAATCACGTCGACAAATCGTTTGCCAAACTTCCTGGCTTTCCCGGCTCCGACCCCAACGATGTTTTGAAGCTCCTCAATCTTAACAGGATATTGGATGGCCATGTCTTCGAGTGAATGATCCTGAAAAATAATAAAGGGAGGAAGGTCGAGGGATTTGGACATTTGCTTGCGCAAATTCTTTAAAATGTGCAGCAACTCGTTGTCCACCGCACCGGTACCTCCGCCGCCAACTGATGGGCCTTCTTCCGGGGCAATGTCAAAATCATGGTCCCGGGTGAGCATCATCGAATGAGGCTCTTTCAGAAAGGCATGCCCTTTTGGCGTCAGTTTCAAAAGGCCATAGTTTTCAATGTCCTTGGTGATGAGGCCGGCAACAAGGGCTTGTCTGAGGACTGCATTCCAAAGGCGCTCGCCCTTTTCTTTGCCCGCGCCAAAAAACTCGGATTCGTGATGCTTGTAAGTCTTAACTGCACTGTTTGCATTACCTGCAAGGACAGCGGCCACGTGTTCCGTCTTAAATTTTTCCTGCACACCCAGAATGGCCCGTAATCCCAAAAGCACATCATCTTTTCCTTCGAATTTTTCTTTTGGGTGAAGACAGTTGTCGCAGTTTCCACAGGTCTCGGACATCTGCTCTCCAAAATAATTCAGGAGGAGTTTCGGACGGCAAACCGCCGACTCGGCATAAGCCACGGTTTCCATTAACAGTTGTTTTCCAATTTCCTGCTCGGCCACAGGCTTGCCCTGCATGAATTTCTCCAGTTTTTGAATATCCTTGTAACTGTAAAAAGCGATGCAGCGTCCCTCGCCGCCATCCCGGCCGGCTCTCCCGGTTTCCTGGTAGTAGCCCTCAAGGCTCTTGGGGATGTCGTAGTGAATGACGAACCTGACATCGGGTTTGTCGATGCCCATGCCAAAGGCAATGGTGGCTACAATGACATCCACTTCTTCCATCAGGAAAAGGTCCTGATTGGATGAACGGGTCATGGCATCCATGCCTGCATGGTAGGGAAGCGCCTTGATGCCGTTTACTTTCAGGGTCTCGGCCAGTTCTTCCACCTTCTTTCTGGAGAGGCAGTAAATGATGCCCGATTTTCCTTTGTTGGCCAGAATAAATTTGATAATCTCCTTGGTTGCATGCACCTTCGGCCTGATCTCATAGTAAAGGTTATGGCGGCGGAAGGAAGACTTGAAAACATTTGCATCCAACATATCCAGGTTTTTCTGGATGTCGTGCTGAACCTTGGGTGTAGCAGTTGCAGTAAGGGCAATAAGAGGAGCCTCCCCGATCTTATTGATGATGGGCCTTATTCTTCTGTATTCGGGTCGGAAATCATGCCCCCATTCTGAGATACAGTGTGCCTCGTCAATGGCATAAAAGGAGATATTCACCTGCCTGAAGAATTCGATGTTGTCCTCCTTGGTCAGGCTTTCCGGTGCCACATACAATAAGCGGGTGCGTTTTTCAAGCACGTCCTTTTTGACCTTCGCAATTGCATTTTTGGTAAGTGAAGAGTTCAGGAAGTGGGCCACGCCATCGTCCAGGCTGAAACTTCGCATGGCATCTACCTGGTTTTTCATGAGTGCAATCAGGGGAGATATAACTATGGCTGTACCATCCTTGATGAGCGCAGGGAGCTGATAGCAGAGGGATTTTCCCCCACCGGTCGGCATCAGCACAAAGGTGTCATTCCCGAGAAGAACATTGCTGATGATCTTCTCCTGGTTGCCTTTGAAGCTGTCGAATCCGAAAAACTTCTTCAGATTATCGTGTAAAATGGCGCCTAAGTTTTCCATCAATCTGCTTCTCGATCCTCCAGAAAACTAAAGATAGTATAAAAAATACAGCTCTTTAAGGCGCTCGGTTTTTTTTTGTTACTTTGCACAGCTTTGAGAATTATGAAACATGAGTAAGAAGAATGATGGTGAGATGACCTTCCTGGAGCACCTGGAAGTCATGCGGTTCCATCTGATCCGCTCCCTGATAGCGGTGGTGATTATGGCCCTGGTGGCCTTTGTGTTCAAGGAAATTGTTTTCGATAAAATTATACTGGCCCCGAAGGAGCCAGACTTTGTGACAAACAAATGGCTGTGCCAGTTGGGAGAATTTCTGGGGCTTCAGCGTATTTGCATCAACCAGGATCCATTTGGTTTGCAGACCGTGAAGATGGCCGAGCAGTTCTCTATGCACATCATCGTTTCCCTTGTGGCCGGTGTTGTGGTTGCATTTCCCTATATGTTCTGGGAATTCTGGCGCTTTATTGTGCCTGCCCTCTACGAGAACGAGAAGCGCACCGCCAGTGGAGCTGTATTTTACACCTCCCTGCTTTTTCTGCTTGGAGTTGGTTTTGGGTACTACATTATCTCGCCTCTGTCGGTTAACTTTCTTGGGAATTACCGGGTGAGCGAGAGTGTGATCAGTGCCCCGACCCTCCGGTCTTATGTACAGACTGTGACCTCGGTGGTGCTGGCTTCTGGCATCGTATTTCAGCTTCCTATCCTGGTTTATTTTCTGAGCCGGGTGGGACTCGTTACACCCGACTTCCTGAAGAAGTACAGGAGGCATTCCATTATTCTCATCGTTACCCTCTCGGCCATTATTACTCCGCCGGATGTCTTCAGCCAGGTGCTGGTAGCCCTTCCACTGATGGTGCTTTACGAAATAGGGATCGCGATTAGCCGCCGCATTCTCAGGCAACGAGAGGCCGAGGACCAGGAGCGAAAGGAAGAGGAAAAACGCCGGAAGGCCGAGGCCGAGAGGCGGAAGAAAAAGACTGCTGAGGAAGAAGCGACTGTGGAAGAGAGCCCGGGTAAGGCTGCCGGAGGGACCCTCATAGATGAAGCTCCTGCCGGGGAAGGGCATCGTGCTTCAGAGAAGGACGAAGACCCTGCTGAGGGAGATCCTGAGAACCGATCATAATACGCTATGAAACTCCATACAAATAAGCTTGTCAAGAAGTACAAGAACCGGAAGGTGGTCGATCAGGTTTCGGTGAATGTGGAGCAGGGTGAAATCGTTGGTTTGCTGGGCCCGAATGGTGCGGGGAAAACCACAACCTTTTACATGATGGTCGGGCTCATTACCCCGAACGAGGGCAGTATCCTGCTCGACGAAAAGGACATTACCAAAGAACCTGTATATAAGCGTGCCCGGATGGGCCTGGGTTATCTTGCCCAGGAGGCCTCGGTTTTCAGAAAACTCAGTATTGAGGACAACATCAGGGCCGTTCTTGAAATGTCCTCCCTGGATCGAAACGAGCAGCGCAGGCGTGTCGAATCGCTTCTGGAGGAGTTTGGGCTGACCAAAATTCGGAAGAGTCTGGGCATACAGCTTTCAGGGGGGGAACGACGGAGGACCGAGATTGCCAGGGCTTTGGCACTAAATCCCCGTTTTATCCTCCTGGATGAGCCCTTTGCCGGGGTAGACCCGATTGCTGTAGAGGATATTCAACAAATCGTGTCGCGGCTGAAAGATAAAAACATAGGCATTCTTATAACCGATCATAACGTGCATGAAACCCTTGCCATTACCGATCGTGCTTACCTGATGTTTGAGGGGAGTATCCTTAAGGCAGGGACCGGTGCACAGCTGGCAGAGGACGAGCAGGTCAGAAAAGTGTACCTCGGACAAAACTTCGAATTGCGATAGCCAGGCTCTAGGTCTTTGTAATCCAAAAATTTGGATTACTTTTGCGGGACATTTTGCGGATGTGGCGGAATTGGTAGACGCGCTAGACTTAGGATCTAGTTCTTTCGGGAGTGGGGGTTCGAGTCCCTTCATCCGCACGAAAAGCTCTCACGTCTTTGAGGGCTTTTTCCCTTTTTATGCGGGGTAAAGGGTTCCTTCAGGGCCCATAAGTTATTAGGGAGTATTATCTTTGTCCATTGAAATTTTTTTATGACGTTATGAATATCACAAAAGAGCAGCAGGATAAGCTCAATGCTATCCTCAGCGTTAAAGTGGAAAAAAGCGATTACGAACAGAAGGTCGATACAGTGTTGAAGGACTATCGCCGCAAGGCCAGAGTGGATGGCTTCAGGCCGGGAAAGGTACCTATGGGACTGATTCGCAAAATGTATTTTACCCCCGTCCTTGTCGACGAGGTGAATAAGCTGGTTTCAGAATCACTTTTTAATTATCTGAAAGAAAACGATGTCAGGATTCTTGGTGAACCTCTTGCTCGGAAGGAAGAGCAATCCATTGATTTCGAAAATGATAGCGAGTTCATTTTTAAATTCGATCTGGGCCTGGCTCCGGAAGTAAATCTGGAAGTGACCGCAAAGGACAAGATTCCCTATTACAAGATTAAGGTCGATAAAAAGCAATTGAACGAGTACAAGGACTCAATGCTGGGGCGCTTTGGCGAGTTCGTTAATGTGGAGAAAGCGGGTAAAGACGAGCTCATTAAGGGTAGCCTGGTGAAGGTAAACCAGGATGGTGAGGAAGTGAAAGACGGGATTCGTGTAGAGGAAGTGTCGATGTCGCTCGACATGATGAAGGATGATGAACAAAAGCTGCTTTTTAGTGGGGCCGGAAGTGGCGATGAGGTCATATTCGATGTTAAAAAAGCCTACCCAAATGATACCGAAGTTGCTTCATTGCTGCGCATTGACAAGGATCGGGCAGCCCTGCTTGATGGCAGTTTTAAGTGTGTGATCAAGGAGGTATTGAAGTTTGAGAAGGCCAGGATCGGACAGGAATTCTTCGATAAGGCTTACGGAGAGGGAAAGGTGAAAAATGAAGAGGAGTTTGAAAAACGTATCACTGAGGAGATCGAAGCCAATTACGAGCGTGAAAGTGAATACCGCTTCATGATCGATACCCGCGAAGCCCTGACAAAGAAGGCGAAGCTGGAACTGCCCGTTGAGTTTCTGAAGCGTTGGATGGTAGAATCCAATGAGCAGCTGACCGAAGCCCAGGTTGATGCCGATTTCGATAAATACGAGGGCGATTTCAAGTGGCAGTTGATCAAGGAACATCTGCTTAAACAACAAGAGATCAAGGTGGAAGCCGAAGAAGCGCTGGCTGCAGCCAGGGAGATTGCGCGCAGCCAGTACATGCAATACGGTTTGGCGGATATTCCGGAGGAATACCTCGATAATTTTGCAAAGGAGATGCTGAGCAAGCCCGAGGAAGCCAGGCGGATTCACGAGCAACGTGCCGAGGAAAAGCTCATGGCCTATGTAAAATCGGCAGCCAAAGTCGAAGACAAGGAAATTAGTTCGGAGAAGTTCCGTAAATTGTACGAAAAATAGAACCAATCTTTTTCAAGATGAGTCAAAAGGACGATTTTAAGAAGTTCGCGAACCAGCATATGGGCATCAGCAGCATGGCAATGCATCGCTTTACATCGCAGTATGCCAGCTATATAAGCCCAACCATTATTGAGGAACGTCAACTCAATGTTGCCTCTATGGATGTTTTCTCCAGGTTAATGATGGATCGCATTATTTTTCTGGGAGCTCCCATCGACGACTATGTGGCCAATATTATTCAGGCCCAGCTGCTCTATCTCGATTCGGCCGATCCTTCCAAGGACATTCAGGTTTATTTTAATTCGCCCGGCGGATCGGTCAATGCCGGTCTGGGGATCTACGATACTATGCAGTACACCTCCTGCGATGTGGCTACCATCTGTACCGGCATGGCTGCTTCCATGGCTGCGGTTCTCCTGGCAGCTGGCAGTCCGGGTAAGCGTTCTGCCCTGAAGCACAGCCGGCTTATGATTCACCAACCCATGGGAGGAGCCCAGGGTCAGGCATCCGACATTGAGATAACCGCCCGCGAGATTCTCAAGATGAAGAAGGAACTCTATGCCATTATTGCCGAGCATACCGGAAAGGACATCGCCCAGGTGGAAAAGGACGGTGACCGGGATTTCTGGATGACCGCCAACGAGGCTAAGGAGTACGGAATGATTGATGAGGTATTGGTCAGATCATCGAAAAAGAAATAGCCATGGACCGTTGCTCTTTTTGCGGAAGGGAGAAAAAAGACACGAACCTGCTTATCGCAGGCATCTCGGGGCATATCTGTGACCGTTGCATTGAGCAGGCCTACAGCATTGTCCAGGAAGAACTCGGGGCAAACAGCGAGTTTGATATGGGCCAGATTCAGTTGATGAAGCCCATGGAGATCAAGCGTTTTCTCGATTTGTATGTGATTGGGCAGGAGGAGGCTAAGAAGTACATTTCCGTTGCCGTTTACAATCACTACAAACGCCTCATGCAGCACGACAGCAAAGATGAGGTGGAGATAGAGAAATCGAACATTGTCCTGATTGGTGAGACAGGAACGGGCAAGACCCTGCTCGCCCGTACCATTGCCCGCCTTCTGCATGTTCCCTTCACCATTGTTGATGCGACGGTGCTTACCGAGGCAGGTTATGTGGGTGAGGATATTGAGAGTGTGTTGACCAGGTTGTTGCAGGTGGCCGATTACAACGTGGAGGCAGCTGAGAAGGGCATTGTTTTCATCGACGAGGTCGATAAGATTGCCCGTAAAAGCGACAACCCATCCATTACCAGGGATGTATCCGGCGAGGGTGTGCAGCAGGGGCTCCTGAAATTGCTGGAGGGTTCCATCATAAATGTGCCGCCACAGGGGGGCAGAAAGCACCCCGACCAGAAGATGATTCCGGTGAATACCAAGAACATCCTTTTCATCTGCGGAGGGGCCTTCGATGGCATTGAGCGAAAGATCGCAGGAAGGCTTAATACCCAGGTGGTTGGTTATAACGCAGCCAGGGAGACCGATGCCATTGAAAAGGACAATCTTCTTCAATATGTGGCCCCCCAGGACCTCAAGGCCTTTGGCATGATTCCGGAGATTATCGGCCGGCTGCCGGTACTCACCTACCTGAATCCCTTGAACGCAGAGGCGCTCAGGCGCATTCTCACCGAGCCTAAAAATGCCATTATCAAGCAATATGAGAAGCTTTTCGAGATCGATGGCATAAAGCTTAGCTGGGACAAGAAGGTGCTGGACTATATCGTGGAGAAGGCGCTTGAATTCAAGTTGGGCGCACGTGGCCTTCGCTCGATTTGTGAGGCCATTATCATGGATGCCATGTTCGAACTTCCCTCCAGGGAAAACCCCGGCGATATGCATATCGGGATTAAGTATGCCCGGGAGAAACTGGAAAAGACCAATTTGAAGCGACTTAAGGCAGCCTGATGTTTTCAGGGAAGTCCGGAGCATATCTGAGTGCCATTCTGGCTATGACTCTCTGGGGGTTTACCTTTGTTTTTTTTAAGATTGCAGCAGTCTCTTTCAGGCCCATGACCATTGTGTTCCAGCGCCTGTTTATTTCTATCTTTTTCCTTTTTGGCTTTGCCTATCCGGCGGGTCGCCTGAAGCGGATCAAAGCCGCCGACCAGCCCTGGTTCATCCTTATGGCCTTTTTTGAACCCTTTATGTATTTCCTGGGCGAGGCCAACGGGCTTAGCCGTGTGAGTGCAACCGTTGCCGCTGTCATTATTTCCACCATCCCCCTGCTTGTCCCCTTTGTGGCCCGATTGCTGTTCGGGGAGCGATTAACCCTCCTGAACAAGCTTGGGCTCGTGGTTTCCTTTATGGGGGTATTGATGGTGGTCATGGTCGGGCGTGGAGGGCTGAGCGCCGATTATAAAGGCATTCTCCTATTGCTGTTGGCTGTTGTAAGCGCTGTGGGCTACACCATGGTGGTACGCAGGCTCGTCGATGACTATCCTCCAATGACCATCACCGCTTATCAGAGCCTCTACGGCCTGCTGCTCTTTCTTCCGATCTTCCTGATTTGGGAATGGCCCCATTTCGATCCCCATGCCATTACCCGCGACAGCCTGCTATCCCTGCTGTTTCTCGGGATTTTTGGCTCGGGAATCTGCTTCATCCTGATGGCTGTCAGCATCCGGGAACTGGGTGCTGCCAGGTCTAATGTTTTCGCTAACATTGTTCCGGTGGTCACAGCTATAGTCTCCTTTTTCCTGCTTGGTGAGGCAATGCCCTTGCTTAAGATTCTGGGAATTGCCCTGACTGTTCTTGGGCTTTTCCTTTCTCAGATAAGCAGCCTGAAGGGAATTCGTCCCGGCAGAAAGGAGCTTTTACGACATCCGCCTTATTCCTGAGCCATGGCCCGTTGTCTGTTCTTTGTTCAGGGCGAGGGCCGGGGGCATTTGAGTCAGGCACTGGCTATGGCTGAAATGTTGGAATCTCTTGGCCACGATGTCGTCGAGGTCTGGACCGGCAGTCGAAACGAAGTCCTTTTACCCGCCTACTATCTTCAGCCTTTCGAAGGAAAGCACTGGCACTATGCCGCACCATGGTTGCACAGGCGGGCGAACCGCAGGGGCATTGAAACAGCTGCATCAATATGGCTGAACACCTTTCGCATCCCCCGTTACCTGAAGGAGGTTCGTCGATTGAGAAAGCGCATTGCAACCCTCCGGCCCGAATACGTTTTTAACTTTTACGAGGGACTGGCTGCCCTGGCCCTTCGCCGCTGTCCCGGGGGCATCAGGCGTATTGCCGTTGGGCACCACTTCTATCACCAGATCAAAAGGCGAAGAACCGGCAAAACGGCACCGATGGGGAAGCGTCTTCTTGCCTGGATGTCGCGTATTGTGGCTGCAGGTAGTGACCGGATTCTGGTCCTTTCTTTCGGGGCCGAACTGCAAGCCCGGGATCCTTACCTGCTTTTTCCTCCGCTAATCAGAGCTGAGGTGCTGAAGTCGACCTATAAGCCCGGTAAGCGCCAGCTCGCCTATTTTATGGACGAAGGCCATATTTGGGATCTGATTCATCGCCAGGGTGAGTCGCCAGAGGGAGGGGTGGACGTTTATTGTTTTCATCAAGCCTTAAGCAAGCTTCCGAAGGCCTACGTTTTGCAAGCCCCGACCGCTGATGTCTTTCTCGGAAAACTATGCAAGTGCTCCCGTCTCTGGACCACTGCCGGTTTTGAGACAGTGGCAGAGGCGGCCTGGCTGGGTGTGGACATCGGACTCTTTCCTGCCGAAGGGCACTACGAGCAGTATCTGAATGCCCTTGATGCCTTTGAGCGGGGGATGGCTGTGCCGGGTAAAACCAAAAATGGCGATATTCCGTTGCAAATACGTACATTTGACCGTGATGCTTACCGGGCCTGGGTGTTGCAGGCTAAAAGTCTGCTGAAGCAGGTTCTCGGTGAATACTAACCAGGATGAATTAGCGTTTTATCAGGGATGAACAGGCCTCTGCTATTGGCACTATTTCTGCTTATGCCCCTGTGTGGGAGCTATGCCCAGAAGGGTGGGAATGCCACCTACAGTTTTCTCGGACTCACCAATGCAGCGCGTGTGGCTGCCCTGGGTGGAGAGTTGGTTTCCATTGCCGATGATGACATTAACCTGGCTTTTCACAACCCGGCCCTGCTCAGTGCTGGTATGCACAACCATCTTAACCTGAATTATGTAAATTATTTTGCCGGGGTGAATTTTGGTTATGCTTCCTATGCCCGCAGACATGCCCGCCTTGGGAACCTGGCGGCCGGTATTCACTATGTAAACTACGGCAGCTTTGAGCGAACCGACGAGCTGGGGGAGCTTCAGGGCAACTTTAGGGCCTCCGAATATGCCCTGAATGTAATGTGGTCACGATCAGTGATCGACTCTGCACTGACAGTTGGACTAAACCTAAAACCAATCTATTCTTCCCTGGAGCAATACAGTTCTCTGGGGCTGGCCCTCGACCTTGGCCTCTGCTATCGGATCGATCGTTCCCATACCACCGTGGCGGTGGTCGTAAAAAACATGGGAGCGCAGCTGATTACCTACAGCGGGACACGGGAGAAGCTGCCTTTCGAGATTCAGGCCGGGATCACCCAGGGACTGGCACACGCCCCCTTTCGCTTTAGCATTACCCTTCAAAACCTCGAGAAATGGGACCTGACTTATGAGGTGGAGGGCCAGGACAAAACCGATTTTTTCAACGAGGAAGTCAAGACAAGCAGCTTCGATGAATTTGGAGACAAGCTGATGCGTCATCTGGTCTTCGGAACCGAATTTCTGCTTGGAAAAAACTTTCACATTGACTTGGGCTACAATTACAAACGCAGGCAGGAGATGAAGGTGTCCGGAAAGCCAGGCATGGTTGGTTTCTCATGGGGGCTTGGATTTCGCGTGTCGAAATTCCACTTTGCCTTTGGACGTTCTTCCTATCACCTTGCCGGCGGTTCCAGCCATTTTTCGCTCACAACCAACCTCTCGGATTTTTACCATCGCACACCCTGAGCACTATTGTGCAAAACGCTATCTTTATGGCCTTAAAACCAAGCCAGTGGAGCAAAGAAAAATCATTGTCGCACTCGATGGAAATTCTTCCTGTGGGAAGAGCACATTTGCTAAAATGATTGCTGCGGATGTGGGATATCGCTACATTGATACCGGTGCCATGTACAGGGTGGTTACCCTGGCAGCTATGGAAGCGGGCCTTTTTGAAGGAAGTGATGCCCCCCCTGTTGAACGGGTAATGGAGGTAATGGACCGGACCCACATCGAATTTCGTTTCAACACAGTGCAAAAGCGTTCGGAAATCTTTATGAACGATCGCATGGTAGAGGACCGCATCCGGGAACTTGACGTTTCAGATCATGTCAGTTACATCGCCACTCTTTCGCCGGTTCGGCAAGGGCTTGTTGAGGAGCAACGGCGGATGGGTCGGGAAAAGGCTGTGGTCATGGATGGACGGGACATTGGGACTGTGGTATTCCCCGATGCCGAACTAAAGATTTTCCTGACAGCTTCAGTTGAGGTTCGGGCTCAACGGCGGTTTAAAGAGCTAAAGGAAAAGGGGATGGAAGCCGAGCTTGAGCAGGTCAGGCAGAACCTGGAAAAACGGGATCGCATAGACTCGACCCGGGAGGACAGTCCCTTGAAACAGGCGGCAGACGCCCTCTTACTCGATAATAGCGAGATGCAGATTGAGGACCAGATGGAGTGGTTCAGAGAGGTTTTTCAAGAACGCACAGCATTCAGGGGGCATGAAGATTGACATTGACCCGGGAGCCGGTTTTTGCTTCGGTGTAGAGCAGGCTGTTGACAAGGCCAGGGAACTCCTGAAGCAGGGACAGCAGCTGTATGGCCTGGGGGAGATGGTACACAATGGGGTGGAGGTTAAACGATTGGCGGCACTTGGACTCAAAACCATCAATCATCAGGAACTGGCCAAACTTAAAGGAGCAAGGGTGCTCTTTAGGGCCCATGGAGAAGCCCCCTCCATCTACGAACTGGCGCGCAAAAACGGAATAGAAGTCATCAATGCCACCTGTCCCATTGTACTCAAGCTGCAGGAAAAGATTCGAAGCTGTTATGCTTCCATGGACCCTGCGAGGGAACAGATAGTCATTTATGGGAAGGCGTCGCATCCCGAAACCATAGGGCTGATGGGCCAGATTGACGGAGATGCGGTGGTGGTTGAGGGCAGTGCAGACCTCCACCGGATCGATGTTTCGAAAAAGATTCATTTGTTTTCCCAGACCACAATGGACCCCGAGGGCTTTTCCGAACTGAAAGCAGCATTGAATGAGCGTTGCGGAAGCGTTCAGGGACTTAATGCGAACTGCACGATTTGCAGTCAGATGAAAAAGCGTAAACCTGGCCTGGCAGAATTTGTCGGGAACTATGAGCTCATCCTCTTTATCAGTGGGAAGAATTCCTCCAATGGCAGAATGCTATACGAATACTGTGCTTCTCTCAATCCTTCGACCCGTTGGATTTCCGGGCCCGATGAACTAGAGAGATCCTGGTTCGAGGGTTTTAGTTCCGTTGGAATCAGCGGGGCAACTTCTACCTCGCGGCTGCAACTTGAAGAGGTTGCAACGGAGATAAGAAAGATAATGCGGGGTTAAGATTATTTTCCGTAATTTTGTTCCTTAATTTTTTGTAAACCATGGGAAAAATCAAGCGATTAGCTGTACTTACTTCCGGGGGAGACGCCCCCGGAATGAACGCTGCCATCAGGGGGGTTACCCGGACAGCCATCTATAACGGAATTGAAGTAAGTGGTGTGAGGCATGGCTACCATGGTATGATCTACAATCATTTTGTGAACCTCAAGGCCCACAGTGTGAGTGACATTCTCGACAGGGGCGGAACCATTCTGAAGACGGCCCGGAGCAAGGAATTCATGGAGGCCGAGGGGCGAAAGACCGCCTACCGTAACCTGAAAGAGGCCGGCATTGATGCCGTCGTGGTCATTGGAGGGGATGGTTCACTTACCGGTGCGAGGGTATTCTGTGATGAGTTTTCCGACATCCCTTTTGTAGGCATTCCGGGCACTATCGATAACGATATATATGGGACCGATTACACCATCGGCTACGATACTGCTATGAATACGGTGGTTGACGCTGTGGATAAGATCAGGGATACGGCGGGCAGCCACAACCGCTTGTTTTTCATCGAAGTCATGGGTCGCGATGCCGGCTTCATTGCCCTGGAAAGCGGGATTGCTTCAGGTGCCGAGGCCGTCCTGATCCCCGAGGTACATGGTCAGGTCGAGAACCTGAAGGATCACCTTGAGAAGGGCTTTAAGCGTAAGAAGTCGAGTAACATCATCATTGTGGCTGAAGGAGATGAATCGGGAGGTGCTTTTGCCATTGCAGACAGGGTAAAGGATAGCTTTGTAGACTACGACATAAGGGTCTCGGTGCTGGGGCACATTCAGCGAGGCGGTAAACCCTCGGCACTCGACCGCGTGAATGGCAGTAAACTCGGCTTTGCTGCTGTAGATGCCCTGCTGGACGACCAGAAGAGTGTGATGGTGGGTTTCCATAACGGGGAGATCGACCACGTTCCCTTCCGGAAGGTTATTAAACTGAAAAAGAACGTGGATCCGTCTCAGATGCAGATGGTGGAGATTCTTTCGGTCTGATCCTTTTTCCTGCAGCCTTCCATTTTTCGTACCTTGCCGTTCATGTCCGGCAAAGCAACCTGTGCTTCAGTTATTCTTCCGCTGGCGGTAAGCGGAACCTTCAGTTATCGCATTCCCGAAGACTTGTGCGGCAGGCTTGCGCCAGGCATGCGAGTCCTCGTTCCTTTTGGAAAGAAGAAGGTCTATACCGGACTCTTGCTGTCGCTCGAAGAAGATGCCCCGGACGGCTACAGCCTTAAAGCGATTCTGGAGCAGGTCGACGAGACTCCGGTGGTCTCAGCGCTGCAGCTTCAGCTCTGGAAGTGGATCGGAAACTATTACATGTGCAGCCCGGGCGAGCTGATGCGTGCAGCCCTGCCTTCAGGCCTTCGTCCCGAAAGCGAATCGCGCGTTCGTTCCAATCCCGGCTGGAATGACGAAGAGGCGTTGGATGGCCAGGCCCGTTTGCTTCTTAAACTCATTCGGGAAGAGGGAGAGGTGACCATTGGAGATCTGCAATTAAGCGGGATTCATGGAAGTGTGCACCGGCTGCTGCGGCAATTGGTCGATCAGGGAGCTGTTGAGATCAATGAATTTATGCCAAAAGGGGCGAAGCCCAAACTGCGCAGCTACATTTCTCTGGCCCCTGCCTATCGCTCTGAAGAGGCCCAGCATGCATTGCTCGATAAGTTGCAGCGCGCCCCGAAACAGCGCGCCCTTATTGAGCGCCTGCTCGATCTGGCCGGAACAGGAAAGGAAACGGGACCGGTTTTGCGAAAGCAACTGAGCGGAGCATTGCCTGCACAATCGCTGAATGCCTTGCTGAAGAAGGCGATACTTGTACAGGAGGACAAAGAGGAGATGGCAAATGCAGAGGCCGAAGAAGTTCAGGCGCCGGCCCGTCTGAACCAGGCTCAGCATGAAGCCCTGGAAGCCATACGCAGCCATTTCAACACGAAGCAGACTGTTCTGCTTCACGGGATTACCTCAAGTGGAAAAACCGAGCTCTATATTCACCTGATTCGCGACAGTCTGGAGGCCGGCCGGCAGGTGCTCTACCTGCTCCCCGAGATTGCGCTTAGCACCCAGATCATCCAACGAATCAGACGGGTGTTTGGCGCAGGTGTAGGGGTTTTTCATTCGCGCTACAGCGATGCCGAACGGGTGCATGTGTACCGCAACCTGTTGGGCCTCACCGATCAGCCACCCTACGACATCATCATTGGTGTGAGGTCGGCCATTTATCTTCCGATCGACAGGCTGGGCCTGATCATTATCGATGAGGAGCATGAGTACACCTTCAAGCAATTCGATCCTGCTCCGCGCTACAATGCCCGTGATACAGCCCAGGTGCTGGCGCTGTTCCAGGAGGCGAATGTGTTGCTTGGAACGGCTACGCCTTCATTTGAGACCCTCTACAATGCCCGGCAGGGAAAGTACGGGCTCGTCGAGCTGAAAGAGCGTTATGGAAAGGTAGCCCCGCCTGAAATGGTCCTGGCCGATGTGGCACGGGCCACGAAGCGGAAGCAGATGCTCTCCCATTTTACACCGGAGATGGTTGCAGGCATCAGGACCTGCCTGGAGAACCAGGAACAGATCATCCTCTTTCAGAACCGAAGGGGTTTTGCCCACTACCTGCTCTGCCAGGATTGCGGTCATATCCCGAAGTGCAGCCGCTGCGATGTCAGCCTTACCTATCACCGCTACAGTGGAAAGATGGAGTGCCATTACTGCGGTTACCAGGAGCCGGTGCCCGGATCCTGCCCTTCCTGCGGAGCCACGCGTATGCAAATGAAGGGGATAGGTACCGAAAGCCTGGAAGAGGAAATAGCCCTGGTTTTCGAAGGCATCCGGGTCGGGAGACTCGACAGAGATGTGGCCCGCTCGGTCCGTTCCTACGAGCGTATCCTGAATCGTTTTGCCAGCCGTGAGCTTGATGTGCTCATTGGAACACAGATGCTGTCGAAAGGCCTCGACTTTGGCAATGTGGGGCTGGTGGGGATAATAGATGCCGACAGCATGTTGAACTTTCCCGATTTCAGGGCTTTTGAGCGTAGTTATCAGTTGATCTCACAGGTAAGTGGCCGGGCCGGGAGACGAAAGAAGCAGGGGAAGGTGATCATCCAGACCATGGATCCAGGGCATCCGGTGATCGATTACATTGTGAGGCAGGATTTTGAGGGATTCTACAAGGACCAGATGGCCGAACGCGAGCTATTTTCCTATCCCCCTTTCAGCCGGATGATCAGGATTCGCTTCAGGCATCGCATTCCCTCCATTCTGGATGGTGCATGCGATCGGGTTGCTGCTTCGCTGAGGGAGATTTTTGGCATGAGGGTTTATGGGCCCCAGTATCCGCCGGTGCGAAAGACCCACAACTACTTTATTAAATTCATCATTCTGAAAATCGAGCGGGAAGCTTCGATGGAAAAGGCCCGCAGTCTCCTGGCCGGGGTTCTTGGAACGCTTGACAAGCAGGAGGTGTTCAGGGCTGTGCGTGTGGCCGTTGACGTGGACCCGTATTAGCCGATAAAATCCTATCTTTGTCTGAGTCTTATTCAGCATAGATGTTTGAATCCACCGACTTTCAGGACCTGTTTGCGCACTTCGATCAGCAAAAAATACTCATCATCGGCGACGTGATGATTGACACCTACCTCTGGGGGGAGGTGAATCGTGTTTCTCCGGAAGCACCCGTTCCCATTGTTTCGGGCGTAAGGGAAGAAAACAGGCTGGGGGGGGCTGCCAATGTCGCCTTGAATATCAAGGCCATGGGTGCTGTACCCATCCTCTGTTCGGTCATTGGTGGCGATTACCGTGGGCGAATGTTTCTGCAGTTGATGGAGGAACAGAATCTTTCGGATATTGGGCTTGTGGTGGATGACGGAAGAGTTACCACACAGAAAACCAGGATCATCAGCGGAAGCCGTCACCTGCTCAGGGTCGATGAAGAAATGGATGAGTTCCTGGAGAAGCCTGTTCAGAACGAGTTTCTTGAACTGGTCCGGAATTTACTCGAGAGCGGCGGTATAGATGCCATTGTTTTCCAGGACTATGACAAGGGAGTGCTGACCCCCGAATTTATTGAATCCATTATTGATCTGGCTGCGCAGGTTTTGGTTCCTGTTCTGGTCGATCCCAAGTTCAGAAGTTTCCACCTTTACAGGAAGGTGAGCCTTTTCAAGCCAAACTTTAAGGAAATGGCCCGGGGTGCAGAACTGGATCTGAAGAAAGAGGACATTGTGGCCATAGCACAGGCCGTTTCACCTTTTCGGGAAGAGCAGGGAATAGAGACGCTTCTGCTCACCCTAAGCGAAAACGGGGTACTCGCGCTGGATGCTGAAGGCAGTTACCACTTACCTGCTGTTGAGCGTGAGATTGCGGATGTTTCCGGGGCGGGAGATACCGTGATCAGTGTTGCTGCCCTGGCTAAGGTTGCAGGCCTGACCATCCCAGAGATCGCCGCTATTTCGAACCTTGCCGGCGGTCAGGTTTGCGAAAAAGCCGGTGTGGTCCCCGTCGACTGTGAAAAGTTGCAGGAGGAATGCATCCGGTACTTTAAAAATTCATAATCTTTTGTAATTTTGTGCCCGGATCAATGATCCAATCGGGGTATAGCGCAGCCCGGTAGCGCGCTTCGTTCGGGACGAAGAGGTCGTGGGTTCAAATCCCGCTACCCCGACCACACCGGACTTTCTTCGACTTCAGAGGAAAGTTCCATTTTGTCCGGGTTTATGAACGGGGTTCTACCCTTTTTTTCGGGAGAAGAGGGTCGCCCGGGTTGGTTTCAGCAGTACCTTCAGCCGGGTGTCAGTAGAAATTCTGCACCCACCTGGCCACTCTGGTTATTCAATAAAAATCACCCACCGGAGTAATCAAGCTTCAACTGCAGGCGGCATTGTATCAAAAACCCTCCGGGCTTGGCCTTGCGAGCGTAAGCCTATTAAATAGTGCGGATTCTGCGGGCACAGCCTGTGTGCTTTTTTAATGTGCTACCCGCCGCGCGGTGACCAGAAGACCAGCGAGTATTTCACATAATGCTTTTTTATGTTTCCCTATTTAGGGCGGAAGGAGCAGACATAAAAGTCATTATGTTAAATACCGAGCGAGCATGGCCTTTGTCCGATTGCCCCTGACTGAACCCAGGGCGCAAAGGAGTGAAGGAAGGGGCATGAGGCAAAGGCCAACAAAACACTCTTACAGGTTCAGGTCCTTCGGATCCATCCGGTTGCCCCTGAAGGTGGCCAGCTCCACACACTCTCCGTTGAACCGGTAATACAGTGTTGTTTGTGGGCTGATCACGCAACGGCGAAGGTTTTTCCTTATTATTCGAGTATGGGAACTGTTGGGGATTGATGGCTATCTGATCAATCACCTCTTCAAAGTAGATATCAACCCGGGCAGCTATCGCTGCACCAAACTGACCTGATACATAATCAAGGATCTCTTCATACTCCTGGTAAGCACGGGTGGAGTAGCGTACTGGGTAAGACATGACAAAGGATTTAGAGCTTGTATTTCTCCTGGATCTTCTCCCTTACCTCTGAACGGGTCAGATACTCCCCGCGATCCAGTTGCTCCAGACCTTCTTCTATGGCCTTTCGATCTTCATCACTTACCTCATCCCACCAGTCTTCCTGCGCTGCTGTTTTGCCTGACAATAAGGTCTTAACAGCATTCAAAACATTGCTGTCCGATATCTGATCGATCATTTTGTGCAGGTCTGTACGTAATTCAACGATGTCCATAATTGGCATGTTTTCTGCCTCCTGCAAATCTAACGATTAATATGCACTTTGGTTTTGTACCTTTTCAAAGGGTGGTATTTCTTTAACTGGTTTTGCAGCCCCTGCAGGTTTACCCGCAGGTAAAGCCGTGCTATCGATATTCTTGTCTCCCGGAATTACAAAATTTCCAAGTACACACCAAGCTGAAAATCCGCAAGGATTTTCAGAAGTAGGCGAGTAGCAGCAATTACTTATAGCTATTGTTGCCATTAGTACTTCTTATTTCCATTTCCAATTTAGTTCATCAACATATTCAGCTCCTAATTCAATCACTCGTTTTTTAAATTCTGTTTGATTTTCAATCGAGTGTTTTGGAATAATGAGAGATAAATCCGTTGTCAGTTTTATAAAGAGATGCTCTTTCGTCTCTATCAATTCCTTAAGTTCAGTTCCGTTTATTTCTTTCAGATATAAAATCTTTGGCATTCACAGAATTTTCATCAAGTTCAATTTCCACGGGTTTGTTAATCCGATTTTTATAATTTTCCTCAATGTGTTTCTTAAAATGGTTTTTGTATTTCCATTTAGAATACAATGGATATAATACAAACCATAAAATTCCAAATAAAACGAATGCAATTCCGATTCCAAATTTTCCACTTTGGTTTGCAAAAAATATTCCGAGTACTAAGTAAATTATCGGAATAATTATTCAAGAACGAAATCGTTTTTTTCTATGTAATTCAGATTTTGAAGATGCATAAAGTTGGTACTCTAAAAAAACCGAATTTGTAAGTTGATAGTTTATGTTCATCGTATTAATGGCAACGGTGAGTATATGAGCAGTAGCGGAATTAAAAGCTATAAACTTCAAACCTAAACTGCCCTTAGCCAAACCTTATTTTGATTATTCAAATTTACATAAAAAATTATAATAAGGTTTGGCGGGTAAAAATGCACAATCTTTAAGTTAAGTACTTGCCCCGCTATTGCTTATACACATTGTTATAGCCAATTTTACTTATCTAATAACCAATCAAATACGTTTAAATGCCTTACTCCACTTCGACTTTGAGTAAACCCATCTGTTGTAAGCAAGTATTTAGGATAATTATCTTTTATTTTTTCCAACGCTCCAAATTCTCGTTCTATGGTATTTTCATCATTCGTTTGCCAAGCAACTTGATAATATTCTATATCACCTGTTTTGTTTTTACAAACAAAATCTACTTCACTATTTCGACTTGTACCTGTCCATATTTTATTGCCTCTACGAAGTAGTTCCAAGTAAACAACATTTTCCAAAATATGTCCTCTGTCAGTAGTACGTTCTTTGCCTTGTAAAAAATTGATAAAACCCACATCTACCAAATAGTATTTTTCTTGTGTTGCCAATTGTTTTCTACCCTTCAAATCAAAACGGTTTACTTTGTAAAACACAAAACTTCCTGTCAAATACCCCAAATATTTTTCAACGGTATCTCGATGTATGTTTTGTCCGTCTTGTTTTAACATATTTGAAATATTGTTCGGTGAAAGTGCATTACCTACATTTGTAGCCATAAATTTAACGATATTTGAAAATGCTCGTTTGTCATTTATCTGGTGTCTTTGTGTAATATCCTTTTCGACAATGGTTATATAAATCGCTTCCAGATATTCATAAATTTTATCGAAACCCAACTCTCTTAACTCCACACCTTTGGGCAAAGATGTTTCATTCACATAATCGAAAAACAAAGGTTCGTAATTCAGATATTTGTTATTTGTGTCAATATTTCTTGCTATTAAATATTCATTGAAAGAAAAGGGTAAAATCGAAATTTCGATGTAGCGACCGCTTAATAAAGTTGCCAATTCGCTTGATAATAAAAAAGCGTTAGAACCTGTGATATAAACATCTACATTTTGGGTAGCAAAAAGCCCGTCCACTAATTTTTCAAACGACGGTATATTTTGCACTTCATCTAAAAACACATAATTAAATTTATTTGCCTGTAACTTCTTTTTTATGTCAAAATAAATATCGTCCCAATTCTTTCCTACAAAGTTTTCGGGCAATTCAAAATTATAAAACTGAATTTGTCGTTTGCCGATACCACATTTCAATAATTGTTCACGATACAATTCTAAAAGTGTTGATTTTCCCGACCTACGCAATCCACTAACTACCTTGATGAGGTCTTTGTCCTTATAAGACAGTAATTTATCTATATATTCTTTCCTATTGGTATAATTTTCCATTCGTCAAAGATAAAAAGTAAAATAGCAAAACTTGTATTTTTTGCAAGTTTTGCTATTTTATTTCTTTGATGTTTTTTGTAATGATGTTCTTTAATTGGCTATAACTATTGTATAAATCAAGGACCCTTCTGGTTTGTAAATAGAGTCCCCTATTTCGGTATAATCAAATATTCCGGAGAATTCGGCGAGAAAGGATTTTTTTACAATAGAAGAATCTGAACTAAGCTGTATTTCAAGATTTGGATACATATCTTTTTTACACACCTCATTCGCAATGGCAAATCCTGCGCTTTCCAGCCATGTCCTATTTACCTTTGATGCACTGATTCAGAAAATCAAACTTAAAAATATAGTCGCGCTGTAAGCGAAGTTGCAACAACCATAAAAAAAGCCCGGGGATTCCGGGCTTTTTTATATTAAGGAGCTAATAAATAAAAGGATAAGCATGCCCGACTGCAACAGCTGCGTGGTAATTGCTTCCTTCACTTTATATTTTTAGTCGGACGCTCCTTTTAAAATTCGATGAAAATTCGTTTCATAACTAATTCCCTCCAATACGTAACTTTACTATTTCCTGGGAAGAATTTGAATACACGTAACACATCCCCGATTCAACATATAAACCTATGGGCTCTTTTACGGGGATTTCTATTTCAAGAAGTAGTTCACCTGTTTCAAGATCATATTTTCGGAGCATTCCGGTAAAATCAGGGTTTGACTTGCGACATAAGTACCAAAAGTTATTTTTTTCAACATATAAGCCAGCAGGAATTCCGACTAAATATCTAAACATTGAACAACCATTAGAATTTATTTTAAATCAGTAGTGTCCGACTAAAAAAATAAAGAGAAGGGTACTCCCCGGAGGTTTCCCCTTCATGTTGTAGATTTGTTTTGCACAACAAAGAACAACAT
>PDWJ01000110.1_pt1 | contig 113273 bp, 89 predicted proteins | sample 1430881 | NCBI WGS metagenome assembly PDWJ01 (sample SAMN01162460, study PRJNA174530) | Oral metagenome, whole genome shotgun sequencing project. | biome: Marine environment; feature: Marine mammal; material: Swab sample of the gingival sulcus; isolation source: swab sample of gingival sulcus... | reverse complement strand
AATTCATCTCATACAATATCAATTGTAAATACAGGTTCTTCTACTGTTTTTACTAATTCAATTTCTCAGTTACTTAATTTTTTATATACATTATATTTTGAAGCATCTTTAACTTTATTCCAATTTAGTACAGACTTTGTTTTAAGTTTTGTTAACTTTAATCAAGTTACTTTTGTGTCTTTAGTACAAGTTGTAATAACTTCATTTTGTTTAACAACTGGTTTAGTTTCTTCTTTTTTTACAGGTTCAGATTCTTTCTTGGGCTCTTTTGCAGATTCCTTGTTTTCTAAAACAGTAATTATCTCAACTCATAATTCTTTGGTTTCATTTCATATTTCATCTTTTAAAACAGTATCAACACTATAGTTTCAAGGTTCTTTTGGTGCGGATGTTGTTGCTCTATAAATTCATTCTCATTTTTCTTCTAATTTTATTAAAATATCATTTATAATAACATTAACTTCTGATAACCCTACATTTGAAACTATTTCTAACTCTAATTTTTCTTCAGACTTCACTTCTCAATTAGGTGTAATAGTTAAATTTTTTATTCTAGGCTTGTTAGATTCAACTCTAACATTTACTTCACTTGATTTTCATAATACATTTCAATCTGCATCAATTATCTCAGCATAAATACTGTTAGCTCATTGTTTTAATCATCTAATTTCTTTCTCAAATATTCCTTCCCCATTACTAGTAGACTCAAATTCAAGTTCATTATTTAATTTTATTTTAACATTATAATTTTTGTTAGTCATTCAAGAAACCATTATTTTATTTTCTCATATTGTAATACCTGTTTCAGGAGAAATTATTTCAATTTCTGCGTTATTAACTGTGTCTTCTCAAACTATTTCAACCTCTGCAATTCATACTACGGTTTCATTTTCTAATTCATATACATGAATATCTTGTACTCAAATAGTTTGAAATCTAACAGCATTCTCAAATTTTATTTTTCATTCATCAGAAGCTTTGAAAGTATAACTATTTTCTTTTAAAACACTTGGAAAATCAGCCTCAGGATCACTCTCAGAGAAAACTAATATTGATCATTTATAATCAGTGATTGTATTATTATCTACATCAACAGCTTCAATCGTAATATCAATGGTCTCACCTGTTTTTGCAGTGCTTGGATTCATTGTTACTTCAAAATGATCTATAGATGCTGCATAAGTTTTTCAGAAAAATAAGGTCAAAAATGTAATTAATAGTAATTTGATAAAAATTTTTATTATTTTCATATATTTTTGTATTATGTAATTAATTTTAATTCCATATACATTTTACTATTAAAACAATGCTTTTACAATTAATTTAATTAAAAATCACTTTACAGATAATGATATTTATTTTCTAACTTATTTTTTCATACATTATTTATTAAACTAATAAAAGTTTGGTAGTGCTTTATTTTATTTAGTAAGTTATCTCTATGATAATCATCTAATTCACTTAATAAATCATCTATTATTAAAATAGGTTTTTGTTTTGTTATATTTTCAATAAAAGATATTTCTAATATTTTTAAATCAAGAATAATGCTTTTTGTTTCTCACCTAGATGCAAAGTTTGTTAGAGGGGCATTGTCAATCAAAATATCAAAATCATCAATATGGGGTCATATATTAGTTTTTTTAAGTATTATATCTCTTTCAATATTTTTATTTAAATATTCCTTTATGTATGTTTCTATATTTTCTCTATTTACTTTAGTTTTATATTCAAATTTTATTGTATTTACTTTATTTCAAAATATTTTAATTGAATCTTTAATATTTTTAGATAAAAAATCAATTATTATAAATCTGTAATTATAAACTTCAACAGCCTTTTTTGTGAATAAATCATCCCAAAACTCTAATTCTTCTTTTTTACTTTTTCAGTTAAAAATATTTTTTAGAATTTTATTTCTACTTTGAACAATAACTTTGTATTGTTTTAATACTTTTTCGTAATTTGGATAAGAAGAAATTAGAATATTATCTATAAAATCCCTTCTTAGAGAAGGGGATAAGTACATAATATTCATAATTATTGGAGAAAATATTACACATTTATAGGTGTTTTGTTTAAATTTGGTTTTTGTAAGAGTTTTTCAGTTTAAAGAAAATACTTTTTTATTTTTTTCTTTATCAAATGAAATACTTATTTTTTCATAAGAACCATTTTCATACTCAACATAAAAAAAATCATTATTTTTTTTTACTAAATTTTCATAATGAATAGATAACAGCGAATTATTTCATAATATACTGATGCATTCTAGTATATTTGTTTTACCTTTTCAATTTTCTCAAATTATAAAATTTTTTCATTCTACAAAATCTAAATCTTTTTCTCCAAAATTTCTGAAGTTTACTAATTTTATTTTTTTAATCATATCCAAAGTACTATTATTTCATTATATTAGATATAGCAATATTGTTAGATATAATTTTTTGATTTGAACACTTAAGTAATTCATTATTTATTTTTTCTTTTTTTTCTTCATCTTCTCTTAATACTGATTTTGTATCAACAACAGATATTGTTGGTTTAACATCTTCTGTATTAACATTCTTAAGTAATTCTATATATTTAAGAATTGTATTTATATCATCAACATTGTTACTAGATAAGTTTAGTTTACTTAAATTTTTAGATATATTATCAATTTGTTCTTGTGTTAAAGACATTTTTATGTATATTATGTATTAATAGTTTGGACTTAGTATATTTTTAAAATAAAAAAAAGCAAATATGTGAGTATTAAAATTTTTTATAGAGAAACTAAATACTGATGAAAAAATACTTTTGGAAAGATATAAATCCTCTAAGATTATTTTTGTTATTTCATCTTTTCTTTTTTTTATTACATTTTTTTTAATTTGATCTTGATTTAATGATGAATTTTTTTTACCATTTTTTACTTATTTATATGTTTTAACATTATTCTCTCTTATATTTTTCCTTTATTTTACAATAAAGATGAAGCTTTTTTGATATTTTTCTGCTGTGGCTTTCTCATCTTTATTTTTACTAATGTTTATAATAGGTTTATTTTTACTTAAATTTGTTTCTTAATTCTTTTTTATGAAAAAGTTTTATATAATTATTTTTTTTATACTTTTTTCTTTTATTATCTTGTCTTCTTGTGAAAAGTCAGAAAAAGAAAAATCTGGTATTGTTGATAACTCCTCTTTTAGTTCTGCATGATTGTCATATTATAATAATTGAAAATATTCTATATGAATTCCTGCGTCTTGGGAAAAAATTAATAATGCAGATAATTTGTTGCCAAAGCCAAATTTCTGAGAAATAGAAGCAGCTTTTACATCAAAAGACTTTGCTTGAGGTTTTTCAAATAATCTTCTTATTTTGTCTCAAGATGCATTAAAATGAGTTAGTTCAAAAGATTTCGCGATTTGAAGTAATGCTTGATCTCCAAATGATTATTTATATTATAAAAAAATGTTTTCAAAAGATATTACATTTTTAGATGATATAGAATCAATTTTATTTGTTTTCAAAGCAAGATATAATGAAGTAACTCCTAAACTTATATTTTTACAAACTTCTCATGTTTGTAATAAAAAGGTATATTTTATGACCTTGGCACTGCCAACATCAATTACTGATACTACTAAATATGAAAAAATACTAGAGACTTTTTCTTGTGTTAATTCAGATAAAAGTTAGTTTATATGTAAATAAATTTTGAATTTTTGTATATTTGTATATAATTTTTCCACTTACTAAAATAATGGTGCCTTAGCAAAGTGGTTATGCACGGGTCTGCAACACCCTTCACACCGGTTCGATTCCGGTAGGCACCTCCAAACCGTTTTTACACATATTTTGAAGAAAAAATAAGGAATTTAATAGAGAGTTTTCACTATAAGAAAGCTCTTTTTTATTGTTTACAAAAAGTTCGAGGATTAAATTTTTGAGGATAACGGATTTTCATTCTTCATTAGTTTGGTTGTAGCTATCTGAAAGGCTTTCTAACAGTTCGAGGATTATATTTATTTTTTCTTTTATATTATTATTTTCAAGTTCTTTTTTTCTACTTTCTAAATTTTTAATTTTAAAAACTATATTATTATTTTTTTCAGTATAAATTTCCTTTTCTATTTCTCATTCAATTCTTAAATCTAATAATTTATCTTTTTGTTCTTTTAACCTCTTAATTTTAGAGTTAATTTCTTTAAAATTCTGAATATCTTTATTTTTTCACTTTTCTAAAATTTCTAATATTATTTTTTTGTTTAATTTTTTAAAACCATTATTAAATTCTAATTTACTTATTTTTTTTTCAAAATAATCAAATATTATTCTTTGATTTATATTTACATTTCATCATTTTAAATTATTTTTATAAGCTGAATTATTTTTATAATATATACTTCATTTTTTACTATACCCACTTAATAAATACCCTGCCTCATCTTTTAAGAATCATTTTAAGTGATATAAATGTGTTGGTGTCTTTCTATAAAACATTCATTTTCATATATTTTGTGCTCTTTCAAATAACTTTTTTGATATAAATGTTTCATAGTTTCATTTATAATATTCTCAATTATGTTTTACAAGTCCAATATAAAACTTATTTCTTAATAATGTTTCTATTGTTGAAGATGGAAATGCTTTTCAATTTTCTTTTTTTATTCATTTTCTAAATAATGTTTCTGATATAGTTTTATAAGACATATTTTGTGCTCTTAATGTAAATATTTCTTTTACCCACTCTGATTTTACTTCATCAATAGCTATACTTTTTGTTGCAATTAAATTTATATATCATAAAGGGGCTTTTTGGCATACTCATCATTTAGCAATTTTGTTTTTAATTCCTCTATTAATATCTCTTTGTAAATCAAGAATATATTGGGTTGACATTCAAAAATGCATTCACATTATTAAAACATTATCTCAAGTTTTAAAAATTTCTCATTCAGTATATATAGCTTTTATTATACCACTTTGAAGACTCCATTTTATACTTCATTCATCAATGGGATTTCTTGCAAGTCTATTAAGTTTCCAAGTAATAATACAATCAGCTTTTTGTTTAGTAAATAATTTCATCATTTCATTAAATACTGGTCTTCAAGGCTCTTTTGCTGATTGTGTTTCTTTTAGAATCTTAATAACTTCAAGTCATTCTCTTTTAGCTATTTTTAAAGCCTCTTGCTCTTGTGCCTCAATAGATAGTTGTTGTCTATCTCATCTGTCTGTAGATTTCCTACAATATATTATTGTTTTCATAGTTTATTTAAAAATTAAATAAGTCATTTTTATTATTATTAATTCCATTGATAATATTCCTAATAGGATAGGTAAATAATAATCAAAAAAATAATGATCTTTAATATAAAATTTTAATTTAAGGAAAAATAATATTAAATTATTATTTTTATATTCTATATGTATATTATCGTCTAATCTATCTTTATTGTTATTGTGTAGATATACAAATAAATTATTATTATCTATATTTCCATAAAATCATCCATTAATATTTTTATCAGTAATTCATCAATGACAAAATAAGTAGGTTCATTCTGAGTATCTATTTCAATCTTTAAAATTATAATTTAAAAGTATTACACCATTGAATTTTATACTTTCAATACGCTTTCTTTTATAAGTTTTTTTAGTTGTGTATATAAAATCTTCTCAATCTCTTCTATCTGCTTCCATTTGTCTCGCTTCAATAATATTTTTTTGAAAAAATTTATTATTTATTATATCAAAAATTAATATTTTTTGGTTTAAATTTAAATCGTTTTTAAATAAGTATTGTTTGTACCTGGTTAAAACATAAATATTTGTTATCAATAATAATATTAAAATACTAATAGAATTTAAATTGTTAATTTTTAATATTCATAAAACATTGATATCTGTAATATTTCCAGCAAAAATTATAAGTAGTATATTTATTATCGATACTATCATTAAGTTTTTTCTAAATACTTTTATATCCCCTAAATCGTTCATAGTAATGATAGCAGATTATTAATTAAATCTTCTATATTTTACTTTTTTAAATAATATGTCTAAAATAAATCCTCCTTTTTTGTTAATAATTTGTTAATAAATAGTAATTGTTAAAAACTTTTTATCTAAAAACTTCTATATTTTCTATAATATTTTTCCAAAAATCAAATAATTGTTTTACTATTTCTTCGGCTTTGTAAGATGATAAATTAGGATATAATTTTAGAAGTTCTTTTTTGTATAGTTCTTCTTTATATCTTTCCATACTTGTATAAATTATCAAGTATTTTTTTATATCCATTAGCTTCAAATTTTTTATTTTCTATCTTTTCTTTTACATCCTCTATAATCCTTTTTTCTTTTTTTATAATTTCATTGATATTTTCATATCAAATAATCTTTTTTGTTATATCTTGTATATATCACTCATTTATTAAAACTCTTACAGGACAAAATCATAAATTAAATAAATTTTTAGCATATCACACAAAGTTTTGATATCTTTTTTCTATATAAAATATTCATTGAAAATCATCTAAATTTATTTCTTTCTTCTTATATAGTGTAATTTTTTCAAAAGCTATAAAATCAAATAATTCAGTATGTTTAGATAAATAATTTTTAAATACTCATAAAAGTAAAATATCATCAAATAAGTTTATATAATTTATATTTTTAGCTAATTCAGTTCTTATTTCTAGTTCTACTCTTGTAATATCTCAAATATTTAAATAATCACTATAAAGTTTAAGTTTTTTCTTTTCTATAATATCTCTATATTTATTGTAAACTCTAATTAATTGTCTTTTATTTCTTGAGTTTTTTACTTCTCAGAAATATTTAGTTTCTATATTTCAAGCATTTTTATAAATTCTTCAGGTTTTTTCTTCTTTAAAGTATTTTAATAAATCATTTATATTAATTTTTAAATCTATACAAATATCAAACCTTCTACAATGTCTTAAATTAAAATAAAGTTGTAAAAATGCTAATATTTCTTCATACTCCATAAGTTTAAAAGCAGTAGAATAAATACAAATATAATCTTTTGTAGATATATTTACTCACTCTCATTTTTTAATTCATTTATAATATGCAAATAAAGTATAGTTATCTTTTGTAAAAATAATCTTATATTTATACCTATTTACTTCATTTTTAGTAATAGTATATTCTTCAAATTCTGAATAATTAGAATTATCGAAATCAAGTTTATTAAAAAATTCTTTTTCATATTTAAAGGTTCAATATATCTCTAAATGGTCTAGTCATAAATGAAAGACTATATTTTCGATATAAAAATCTTTTTTTATATTTTTCATAATTATTATAAATTATGGCTACCGGTAACACTTAAATAAAATAAAGTGCACTATTTTAGTTTATAAACTGCCCCGACATTATTGAGTCGGAGGATTAAGATTTAAGGTCACGACCTATTTTTCTTTTTCCTCTCTTAATTGTTGTAGAGAAAGCAGATTTTGTAAAACTTAACGGTTCAAAAGTCGCGAACCGAAGTTTGACAAAATCTTCTGCTTTCTCTTTTTTTTATATATAAGAGGAAAAAGAAAAAATATAAATAAAAAACAAAGGATTTTAAAAGTATGAAATTTTTAAAGCTTTAAAAAAAATCATAATGCGAAATAAATATTTATTCGCACTATGATTTTGTTTATTTTTTTTAATTTTTAAACGGAAAGACCGGAAAGATATTACCTTTCCGGTTTATAATATCTGCATTGTATTCAGCTTTTATTAATTCCTATAAAAATATTATTTATATTATGTTTTTTTTCTATTTCTTTTGTTTTTGTTTCTATTGATTTTCTTAGATATTCATAATTAAATTTTATTTTACTTAACTCTTTATAGTTTTCTTTATTATTTTTATAATATTTTTCTAGATTATCAAAATCAACATTATTAGTATTATTTTCTTTTAAATACAAAAATATTAATTTAATTATTTGAAAAATTTTTGTATTTTTAGATTTAAAAAATACTTTTTCAGAGTTTATATATAAATCATCATTATCAAATTTTATTTTGAAAATATTTTTTATTATTGAAATTGTAAAAGTTATATTTCAATCAAATATTTGTATATTTTCTATTTTATAATATTCATTTAAAACTTTTAATGTTTTATAATATTGAGTATATGATTTTATATATTTATTTATACTAAAAGTTAATGGGATTTTCTTAAATTTATTTTTGTTTTTATTTATAATATCTATTAATTCTTTTCTTTGTTCTTCAAAATTATAAACTAATAATTTTTCTTTTTCTTCATCAATTAAATCAAGAATAGAGTTTATAAAATCAACATTATTTTCTATTTTAAAAATCGTAAAAAATTTTTCTTTATTTTGTAAATCATCTATTCATCAAAATATTATACTTGGTGATTTATATAAATTTACTTTTAATAAATATAAACATATATTTTTAAAGAAATTATCTCAAATTTGGTTATACATTATTATTCATTTTAGTTCATCAAATCAAATATACTTTTCTTTAATTATAGAAAAATATTTATTATTTATTTTATCTTCCATAACATAATTTTTAGTTGTTTTATTATATGAAAGTTCTCTTTCTTTATTCTGTGAAAAAATATATAATAGAGTTTTTAATTTTGTTGACAATTGCATTTTTAAAATTTATATTATATTAAATATATTTATAAGTATACCTATAAATTAAAAAACATCTAGTAAAAACACTAAAATATTTTTAATTAGATAATTATATACTTATAATTATAAAATAATTTAATAACTTTTAAGTATCTTTAAAAATTTATTCAAATCATCAATGTTTAGTATACTTATTCTATCATAAATCTCACTATAAAAAGTATCTTGTACCTCCATGACAGAAACAGCAGTAACCAATGATTTATCTTTATTATATGAATTATTGGTTTTTTTGATTTTTTGCATATAATCTATTCCCATAGAATAGGAATTAATTATAGTAAATTTATTTTATAAGTATTCCTAATCTTGAAGATTCAAGTATTGAAAAAAGTATAGAAAAGAGAACGGAAATGATTTTAGGATATTTAATAAATATAAATTAATCTCTATTACTTTTTTTATACATTTTTTGATTTATTATATAATCTAAGTTTATAGGTAAAAAAGAATTAATATTTTTTAACTATAAACTTTTTTAGTAAATTATATTAGTAAAATTTTACCTAATTTAGCAAAGTAATTTAACATCTCTCCTGATAATGAAAAATTGCACCATATGTTATGAACTCACACATATAAATATTTTACTTTTTAAGTAAAATAAATATGATTAATAAGTTGAGTGTATCCATAAATACTAAACTTAATAAACAAAAATCAAATATAGTTAATAATCCTAAAAAAATCAGATACTAAAAAATATTTAATTAATAAATCTATTGAACAAATGCAAGATGATAAAAAGTGGTTAGAATATGCTAAATCAAAGGTTAATGATTCAAGTTTATCAGAGAAAGAAAGATCATATTATAATAGAATAGTTAGAGTATATAATATGGAAGATCTTTCAAAGTTTAAATGACATCCTGTTAATATGGTTATTGATAAAATAATTAATGCAGAGTTTTTTAATTGATTTGACCATGTTGATGTACCTCAAGTAGTTTGAGAATGGGAAACATTTGATTTATTTAATTTTCCTGAAAATCATGTAGCAAGAAGACCTAGTGATAGTTATTTTTTAAATAAATCAAATGATACAAAAAATAGTATGTTATTAAGACCTCATACATCAGTCATGTGGTACCATTATTTATTAAATCAATGATGAAAAGAAAAATTAGAAAAACAATGAGATGTTAGAGCTTTATCTTGGTGAAAAGTATATAGAGTTGACGAATTAGATAAAACTCATCATGAGTGTTTTCATCAAATAGATGGTTTAAGAATAACTAAAAAATCAAAAGAAATTATTAACCAAGATACATTAAAAGAAGTTTTATGAAATACAATTAAAGCAATATTTTGAAATATTGAATATAGATTTAATGAAGATACTTTTCCTTATACAACTGACAGTTTAGAAGTAGAGGTGATGTATAATTGAAAATGGTTAGAAGTATTGTGAGCATGAGTAGTTCATTCAAATGTTTTAGAAAAACTATGATTAAATGCAGAAGAATACAATGGTTGGGCATTTTGATTTTGAATAGAAAGATTAGCTATGGCTATGAAACAGGTTCCAGATATAAGAATTTTTTGGTCAAAAGATAAAAGAATTTTAAAACAATGGTGAAATTTAGAAGCATATAAGGAAGTTAGTAATTATCCTCCAGTTTATAAAGATATATCTTTCATTGTCCCTAAAAATACTTATATTAGAGATTTAGAAGAAGAAAAAAAATCATGAGAATTAGAATTAACTAAAGAGACAGAATCAGATTTGTTTGCATTATCTTGAATAATAAGAGATATTGCATGAGATTTAATAGAAGAAGTTAAAATTACAGATATATATGAAAATGATAAAAAGTTCTGAGAAAATGATAAATCAGTATCTATTAAAATAGTATTTAGATCTATAGAAAGAACTCTTACAGATGATGAGATAAATAAGATTTATTTCAAAATAAGATGAAAAATGGAAAATGATTTATGATATGAATTGAGATAAGTTTGGTTCTCTCAAAATAATACAAAATTAAAAAAACAAGAACTATTTATATTGTAATAACTCAGATTATACTATTGAGTGTATAAAAAATTTTGTGTAAGTGGAAAAAATTAGATACTAATATAAGTATCTAATTTTTAATTTTTAAATTTTAACTCAAAAAATTATGAGTAAATATAGTAGAGAAGAAATCTGAGCAATGAACTTAGATGATATAGCAAGAAAAGCTAAAAGTATAGAGGAAGCGCAATGAATGCTAAAACAATACATGTGACCTCTAATCGAAAAAATGATGGAAGCAGAGATTGGAGGAACATCTATGATATAAGAAACACTCTGTAGCGTGAAATAATAGTTGAAATAGCCGTAATTGAACATATAAGAAAAGAATCTTAACTTCATCTTGAGAAGAAGAAATAGAAGTACCAAGAGATAGAGATTGAAGTTTTGAACCTAGAATACTTCCTAAGTATGAAACAAGAACTAATGATATGGAAGATAAAATAATTACAACTTGATAAGTAATTTTTTATTTAATTTCTTCCAGAAAATCACAATATGTTTTTTACTCGCTATGAAAAATTACCAGGAAAATTTAACTTAAATTGAAAGATAGTTATTATTGACATAATTTTGAATTATATATTGATTATATTTTCAATTATATTAATTTAAAACTTTTACTCATCATATGTCTACTTTAAAGGAGAAAGAACATGAAAGGCAAAGATAGTAACCGTGAAAACCGAGGTAAGGATAAACCAAAAAACAAAGATGGTGCACACCGTCGGAGTGGACAAGGGAGAAGTAGCGGAAGACCTGGTGGTGCACAAAATAATGGAGGTAGAAGATAACCTACTAAGTTAACTTTCCACTACCAAAAGCTTCTCTTTTAGAGAAGCTTTTTTTAACAACAAAAAAAATGTATAATATTTTCATTAAAACACCTTTATATAAAAATTCAAATTATATTGCTCATATTATAGAACATTGTGCAATCCCAAAATCAAATAATCCAAAAGAATATTTTAAAAATTATATATTTAGTGGAGAAAATTATATATACTACACTAACTTTTTTGTTAATACAAAATCAGAAAAAATTTTAAATAATTTTATAAAAAATTTAATAAAGCCTATTGATAAAAAAACTATAGAATATGAAAAAAAAGTTATTAAAGATGAACTAGTAAGCTTAAATTATGAAAAAAAAGTTATTAATAAAATTTGAAAGAAAATATATAATAATGAAATAAAATATTCTCAAGTAACCCGTATTTGATATAAGGAAATACAAAATTATCATAAAAAATACTACAATCTAAATAATATTTTAGTTTTAGAAAAATCTAAAATAGAAAAAGATATTAAAATATGAAATTATAAATTCAAAAAAGTATTTGATTTAAAATCAAAAGAAGGTAAAGAAAAAGTTTTCCTGCTTAACTTTGAAATACAAAATTTTTTTATCACTAACTTCATAGCTGAGGTTTTAGAAGATTATTTATACTATTATAATAGACATAAATTATGAATATATTATTCAAATAAGATTTTTGTTTGAGAGTTTGAAAACATAATTTTTTTAAGTGTATCAAAAACAGATATAGAAAAATTTTTAGAAATTCCAAAAGACTTTATAAAAAATTTCATTAAATATAAAATGGAAAACTTCTGAAAAATAGATTTTACTGAACTTGACTGAGTAAGTATGATAAAATTTGGTTATACCATTTCAGACTTTTCTAAAAAAGAAATACTTATCAATATAAATAAATATTTAGTTTACTACTTGGAAAACTTTTTAAGGAACATCTAATATACTAAAAGAAGGACTTTTAAAATCATATTATTATAATGGTTAGGTAAGTAAAAGGGAGTATTTAAACAAAACTATTTATACACTCCTCCCATACTATAAAATGAATTTTTTTCTAAAATCTTTTATTTCTTGGTTTAATAATAATCTTCCATCTCATATTTTTATCCAAACATTTCAATTACTATTCTTTAAATATACAAAAAATCTTTGTTTTATCTGGGAGTATTTTGATTCTTATTTTTTTTATTTTAATAAAACCATTTATTTCATCACAAATGCCATACAGAAATTTTATTTATTCATTTTGATAAAATGTAATCTTTTTTTATATTCATTCATTCTGTGTCAACATACCTATAATGATTATTTCAATTATTCCAATACATTTCTCAACTTCTAACATCTCTAACTGCACTACTAAAATTATGAATACCTTTTATTTGGTTATAAGTTTTGATTTTTGGACTATAAGTTCAATTTATTCAAGTATATCAATATGAATTTATCCCGATAGATATTTTGTTAATATCAAGAATATTTTTAGAATAATCTATGACTCTTCAAACCCGTTCAAGTGGTTGAATTGGTTCTCAAATTCAGTAATCATACATATAATCATAAGCCATTATTAAATATGTATCTATTAGTCATGATAATCAATAAGTTCAGGTAGTATTAAAGTCATTATATTTTAAATAATACCATTCTGAATCTTTTTCTGATCATATAGCTGGTATATTTACTGTTAACTTTTTTCAATTTGCATGCAGTCTAGTTCATAATTCATATAAAAATGATGTGTAAGCATCTGATTCTAATGGTGTCCATAATCAGAATTCTTCAATATCTACATCTACTCAAGTAATATCATTTTCTACAACAAAGTCTGTAAGTTCTTGGGCAACCAAAACTCTTTTTAACCAACTTTTTGAGAATGCAGTAACTACTGGTTTCATTCATGTAACGGTAGTATATACTTCACTATTTGTTGATTTTAGTGTCTCAATATTTTCTCTACTATATCATCATGGTCACCATGTTCATTCATCCATAAGTACAAGATTTCAAAATACATCTATTCTATGGAATTCGGCATTTATTTTATTAGGTTTATAATTTATAACTTCAGAAATAACATCTTCACTATATGATGGATATATAAAACCAGAAACCTCAATATTATCATTATCTTCATTACTTCAATTTCAAGTGTTATTATCATTTCAATTTCAGTTGTTATTTTCTTCACTATCTCAATTTCAGTCTCAATCTCAAGTGTTTTCATCATTTCCGTAATCTCAGTCTCAAGCATTATCATCTTCGCTATTTCAATCTCAGATATCTTCATTTTCATTATCTCAAGCTCAAGAATTATCATCTTCATCTTCTGATGACTGATTATTTTCTAGAAAATAAATAGTTATTTTTCATCAATTTTCAGGATTACCAACAATTAAATCATTGGTTCAATTTCAATCTAAGTCTCATATATCTTTTGCTTCTCAATACGGAGAGTTCTCCATATTATTAATAAGTTCATCTTCATTATACTTTATAGTTTCTTTTATGCTACCGTCATCATATAAATAATGAATATAGATATTTTTATTGCTTGAGACTCAAATCTCGTTTACTCAATTAGAGTCTAAGTCTCACATATTTTTTATGTTTATTCAATACTCATCTCATAAATCATATTCAGCTCAATTTAAAGAATAATTATCTAATCTATTAGTTTTTTTTAATTCTCAATTAGATTTTAGAAAATGTATGTATACAGCTCATTTTCAACGATTCTTTGGTACTCAAACAGCAATATCAACTATTCAGTCTCAGTTAATATCTCACATATTTTCAATAGAACTTCAATATCTCGTATCTCTTCAAGCAAGAGGTAGAGAATTTGTTGTTTTTCAATTAATCTCAACCTTATTTAAAATATTTGTATTCTCTCATATTGCAAAGCTAGTGCTTAATTGAGTTATAAGAATCAAAAAACTAATAAATATTAATATTTTTTTCATAATTTATATATAAAAATTTATTTTAATAAAACCAACTATTTCATCATAAATGCCATACAGAAATTTTATTTATTCATTTAGATAATATATAATCTTTTTTTATATTCATTCATTCTATATCAACATATCTATAATGATTTGCTCAGTCATTCCAATACATTTCTCAACTTAATTTATCTCTAGTAGCTGATTTAAAATTCTTTATTTTCTTTGCCTGCTCATATGTGATAATTTTAGGATTATACTGTCCATTTATTCAAGTGTATCAATATGAGTTTATTCAAATTGAGATTTTTTCATTATCAATATGTTTTTTTGCATAATCAATAACATCTCATAACCAATCTAATGGTTGCACTGGTTCTCATACACCATAATCAAACATATAGTCATATGTCATTATTGCATATATGTCTATTACATCAGATAATTTATTTAAATCTTGGTATTTTAGATTGTACCATTTAGATTCTAAATCTGAAGATACAGCAGGTAGATTTACTATTAACTTTTTTTTGTTAGAATGTAGTTTAGTTCATAACTCTGACAAGAAATCAATAAAAGCTTTTGTTTCATCTACTGTCCACACTCAAAATTGCTCTATATCAATGTCTACTCAAGTTATTTTATGTTTTATTGCAAAAGAATTAAGTTCTTCTATTATTTCTTTTCTTTTTTTTACATTATTTTTAAATGTTGTAACAGCTGGTCTTAATCATGAAACAGTCGTATATACTTCACCACCTAGTTTTTTTAGTTTTTCAATATTTTCAATACTATATCAACCGTCTCACCAAGATTTCTCATCCATTAGGACTAGATTTCAGTAGTTGTCTATTCTATGATATTCAGCTTTTAAAATATTAGGTTTATAAAAAATAGCATCATCCATTGATTTATTATAGTTATCTGGGTATATAAAACCTTGTATTTCAATTTTAGACATGTCTTTTGAATAATTTTTTGCTAATTTATAATTCTTCTTATTATTTTCATTTATTATTTCATCGATTTTTTTTTCAGGTTTAACACTTTTTGTTTTCTCAACTTTTAAATATTCATGTTTTCAGTTGTGTATTAGTTCATATTTTCGTTTATGTTTTCTACTATAATCAAGACTATAAGCAGAATTATAACTACACATTAATTCTTTTTTATTTCCTCATTTTAGAAAATATATAATTATTTTTCCTCTTTTTTTAGGGTCACCTATAGCTATATCATCTGTTCAATTAGAATCTAAATCTCAAATATTAACACTTATATCTCAATACTGAGATGACTTAGGAGGGAAGTCTACATCTTTTTTTAATTCTACTGTTTTTTTTATATCTCAAAGTTTGTATAAATAATGAACATAAGTTTTATTTTTGCTTTTAACAGCAATATCATTTATTCAGTTAGAATCTAAATCTCATAAATTTTTAATTTGATATCAATACTCATCTCAAATTTTGTAATCAGCTCAATTAACACTATAATTATCTAGTCTAATAGTATTTTTTAATGTTCAATCTCTTTTCATCATGTGAATAAATACGGCTCATTTTCAGGAATTTTTAGGAGCTCAAACAGCAATATCATTTATTCAGTCTCAATTTATATCTCATAAATTTTCAATAGAGCTTCAATATAATGTATTTATTCAGGCTAATGGTAGTCAGTTTTTTGTTTCTCAATCAATTATTGATACATTTATTATATTTGTATCGTATCAAAATCAAAAGCTATAATTTGTTTGACAGATAAAAAATAAACATAATATTATTAATAAGTTTTTTCTCATTTTTATTTACTAAGAAATATAATAAGAACTAATTTTATTTTTTAGTAAATAAAATGCAAGTATTGGAGTATTGACAATTATTATTATTTAATTTAAATTAATAATATATTCTGCATAATTAAATTTATTTTTGTATTTTTAATAAAAATATATATTTTCTTTTGGAATAAAATAAAAGTATATAAAAAAATTGACAATTGATTAATATATTATATACTAATGTAACATTTTTTCAGTTAATGATTAATATTTAACGTAATTATTATATGTACATAAGAATAATTATAAATTTTTCTGCACTACTTGGTACTTGGTTTATAATGTATAATTATCCTAAACATTTAGACTTATTTTATTCACATGTTTCTAGTATAGAACCTTCAATTTTGTTATTAATATTTCTTATTATATTTGTTGTTTGAATAATTTTTTGAAGATTATCTAACACTAAAAAGAAATCAAAAGTTTCAATATACGATAATAAACATTATAACTTTTCAAGTAATAAAAAAAGAAAAAAGTTTGAGAAAAAAATTAATCATCAAAAGAAAAATAGAGTTTTTTATACTATAAGAAAGCTATTTATTATGATTATTTGTATATTTTTAATTTTTATATGATTTATTGTCCTCTTTTGGGCTATAAATAATTTTTTTGAGAACTGAGTTTACAAAGTAGTGTTTGCTTTTTCATTTTTTGTGTTTATGTCTAATATTTTATCTAAATTATGTACAAAGACTTATGATAACTAAAGTAATTTTCTTTTCTATTTTTTATTCTATGACCCTTTTTATATTTGTTATTTCTTTTTTAAATAGTAAATATAATAACATAAATTATTCATTTATAAATGATAATTCCAATTTGGGTATAATTCATAGCATAATAATATTTTTTGCTTCAGCTTTGTTGATAAAGTATTTTATATATATGCTTTTAGCTCCATGGTATGATTTTTGCATCGCTAGAAAATATAGTAAAATTAAATATAGTTATAAGAAAAAACCTAAAGTATCTGTTTTGATTCCAGCATGGAATGAAGAGGTATGAATTGTTTGAACAATAAAAAGTGTTTTTAAAAATAATTATCCTAATATAGAAATAATTGTTGTTAATGACTGAAGCACAGATAGAACAGAAGAGGTTATCCTTGAATATATAAAGAAAAATAAATCAAAGTTTAGTGAGGACTGAAAAACAATTGTTTATGAATACAAAGAAAACTGATGAAAATGAAAAGCTTTGAATAGAGGTATTGAAATAGCTACTTGAGATATTATACTTTCAATAGATGCAGATTGTTTAGTTGATAAAGATGCAGTTTGAAGCTTTGTTAGATATTTTGATGATCCTGAAGTTATGGCTGCAGTTTGAAATGTAAAAATATGAGATACAACAAGTTTCATATGAATTATTCAATATTTAGAGTTTCTTTTTTCTTTTTATTTTAAAAAGACAGATGCTTTATTATGAACTATATATATAATTGGTTGAGCAGCGTGAGCTTTTAGAAGGGAAGTATTTCAAGAATTATGAAATTATTGTACTATGAATATAACTGAAGATATAGAGCTTTCAATGAGAATTCAAGATGCTTGATATAAAATTGCTTATGCACCAGATGCTATTATTTATACAGAACCTGCTAGTGATGTAAAATGACTAATCTCTCAGAGATTTAGATGGAAAATCGGTAGAATACAAACTTTTGTTAGGTATAAAAAGATGTTTTTTAGTAGAAAAAATCAACATAATAAAATATTATCATTTATAGTTCTTCCATATTCTATATTTTGAGAACTACAACTTTCTTTAGAATTTTTATTCCTGTGATTTTTATACTTGTATGCATTCTCAACTTGAGATTTATCTGTTTTTGTTTCATGAGTATTTATAGTATGATTTATGTTTTTTGTTCAAGTATTTTTTGATGATAAAAAAATGAAGAATATATATAAGATATATATGTTACTTTTGTCTTTTATTTGATGGATTTTATTTTATGTTACTACATATGTAGAAGTTAGAGCATTGATTAGATCTATAAAAACCTTAATTTTTAAAAAAGAAGTAGTTTGGCAGAAATGGTCAAGAAAGTGAATAAAAGATTCGAAAAGCTAATCTTTATTAACTATATAATTTAGTATAATATATTTTAAAATAACAAATTATGAGAAAAATATTAATCTTAGTTTTTATAATTCTGTTTTCAATTTCTTTTTCCTCGTATGCAAAAGAGGAACCGGAAAGAATAGATTTTGATTCTATAGTTAGAATTAATTCAATGGAGGCATTACCAATAAATGGTCTAAAGTTAGATTACAATTTATTTTCTTTTGATTATAGAATTGATTTAAAGTATTTATTATCTGGAAATATAAAATTTAAATTAAAATGAGAAAATTTTACTTGAAATAAGTATAATAAGAGTATTTTCTTAGGAGCTGATTATAAATATTATGTAAATGATTCTATTGATAAAAATAATAATACTAGAACTTTGTACTTTCATTTAAAAGATAAAAAATATATTTTATTTAACTCTATTTCAAAATATTTTAGGTTTAAATTTTGTCCATATTCAGATATTGATTGATTTTGAAAATGTTGATATTCTCCAAGAGCTATATTAAACAGAGAAAATATATCAAATGATACTTATTCTAATATGCAATACTATCTGAAAGATATGAGTATTTTATCAGCAAAGAGAAAAATAAAAGATGATAAAAATATAGCTACTATTGCAGTTATTGATGATGGTATAAAGCTTGACAATCCTGATTTAGAATGAAAGTATTGGTTTAATAAAAGTGAGATTGCTTGAAATTGAATAGATGATGACCAAAATTGATATGTTGATGATGTTAAATGATGGAATTTTATAAATTCAACTGGTTCTATGTCCCCTAAATGAGAACATTGAACTGTTGTTTCTTCAATAATTTGAGCTAATACGAATAATTGAATTTGAATAGCTTGAATTATGGATAATGTTAAAATTATGCCTATAATTACTTGTGCTAGAGAGTCATGTAAGATTGATGATATAAATAAATCTATAATTTATGCTGTAGATAATTGAGCTAATATTATATATTTAAATACTTGAAATATATGGTTTGAATATGATAAAAGATTTTCCTCAGCAATTGAATACGCAAATAAAGCATGAGTTATTATAGTAACTGCGACTTGAGATTGAGATGAGTTTTTAAAATGACCTTGAATTAATACATCTATTCATAAAATTTCTCCAGTTTGTAATGAAGAGAAAAAACATGAAATTATTTGAGTTTCTTCTATGTCTGTATTTTCTGATAAAACAAAAGATGGTCTTATATCTTCTTGGTCAAATCATTGAGATTGTTCAGATATTTCAGCATATTGAGAATCAATAGTCTCTCTTTGATTATATAAAGTTGATTCAAAAAATAGTAAGAAAAAAGAATTGTTATATAATATTAATGATTGAACATCTATTTCATCTGCAATTGTAACCTGAATAATATGATTGTGATTTAATAAATATTGAAAAGTTGATGCTGAGATAGTTTTAAAAGCTTTAAATCTAAGTAAAGATAAGTGGCACTGAATAAATGCCGAGAAATATGTTCAACAATTATGATACCTTGTTAAAGAATATAAATTAGATAAGAAAGTAATTAAAAAATGAGATAACGAAATTAAGAAAAAATTATCAAAACAAACAGAAATTGTTAAAAAAGAAATTTCGTTAAGAGAAAAATATAAAAAAGCAATTAGGTTAAAATTATGAAATAGGCTTGATAATATAAATCCTCGTTTATTAAAATTATTATTAACTAAGATAGATTCCTTTTTAGATAAAAATAAATCTTTATCAGAGAATAAAATAGAAAAAATAAAAGCTCTTAGAGATGTAGTAGGTGAATATTTATTAAATTAAAAGAAGTAAATAAAAAAAGTATTTGGTTAGTTTCCAAATACTTTTTTTATTTACATTTATTTCTTTATAAAAGTAATTATCTATCTAATAAAATATCTATATTGATTTTCTCATCACCATATTCATCAAACTATTGTATTACTTCTTGTTCTTCTATCATAATGTGGATTATTAGCAGTATAGAAAGCTAGATGAGGTAAAACGCTTAATTTATATCAATTACAATTATATTCTTTGTGAGAAATTCACCAATTATTTCATCATGATGTGAAGAACTGAACTAGATTTTCATAGTTATTCTTTCAATTCTCATCTACCATTCACCAGTAAGCTCATTCAGGTAAATCTACACATTTTTTTATTCATTTTCCTAAGACATTTCCTCATAGAGCCCATTCTAGTGTACTAGGTGAATCAAAAAATATTTTTCACCACCTTTTTTCATCTGATGCTAAATTAGTTATAAGTATTTCTTTTGCTCAATTGTTTGTGAATAATCTGTAATCATTCATTCATACAAGAGTTTTTTCATTTAAATTGGTTAACGAATAAGTGTTTCAACTAAAAATATTTTCTCTCATTTCTACATAACTTTCAGATATTTCAGAATCCTCTATTCAATTATTTGCATAAAACAAAGTCCATCATCATCAATCCATCTCCATATCACAGTATACATCAAGCTCTAAGTTGTCATTTGGTTTAATTTTATATATTCAATTTCATTTTGATTTACCATTTTTTAATATATTTAAACAGCTTGCCCTTGGTTTTATTCTATAATTCATTTCTTTAATTATATTTTCTCATGTTATGTAGTCTTCGTTGTTTAAATAAACTACATATCAATCTACTCAATGAGATAATTCTATACTATCCTTTAGGTATTCTTGGACAGGGTAGTTATTTTCTTCTTTCAAGAAAACTCACAATTTCTCTCAAGCAGTATATGGAATTCTTTTTTTGAAATTTAAGCTGTTTCTTTCACTCCAATTATTTTCTAATAATCATAATACTTGAAATCTATCTCTAGTTTTATTAGTAGAATAGGTATATTCTATAAGGTCAAGAGGATCATAATATTTTATATTTGTATCTACTAAGCCATTATCAAAAAATCATTGACTATTTATTAATTTTCAGCTAGAGGTTATACTTATTCAATTAATTGGTTTGGGTAGTTTACTATATTTTGTAAGTATATTATTTAATCAAAATGTTATTTCCTGTATATCATCTATTCTTTGAACATCTCTACTATTTCTTATGCTTATATTATAATAAGAAAATATTATAAATGATAGGGTAGCAAAAATTCATACTATAGTAATTAATCAAAGTATTGAGAAAGCATTTTTATTTTTTAAATTTTTCATATTTTTTATTGTTATTTTTTATTCATTTACTTCTACTTCTATTTCTAATGATTCTATACATTTAGCAGCATCAGAACCAAGAACTCACAAAGCATTTGGCCAATGACAATCATAAATTAGAGCATATTTAAGAGCATTTCTAGTGTATATACCAAATTTTCAGTTTACTTCTCATTTGAAATATCATAATTTTAATAAAAATTCTTGTAACTTCAAAGTGTCTTCAGATTCATTTTCTATTCATAAATAATTATTAAATTTATATAAATCTCATATTTTTACTTTTTTAGTAATCTTTTTTTCATCTTCAATTTCTTCCTCATTTTCTCCATTTGCACTACCAGAAGAATAAATTTTTTCGGTCTTACTAGTATCTTTTTCTGTTTCATAAGATACTGCTTCTTTGTTTTTATAGCTTTCTTGTTGTATATATTTTGAATTATAATCAAAATATAAATTTTTTCATATGTATATAAAAGTTATCAAAACAATAGCAAATATTATTTTGGGTATAACTTTAAATAATTTTTTAAAGTTTGTTTCTTTTTTATTTCTTGTTTTTATATCAGAGAAATATATCAAAAATGTAAAAAAGAAAAGTAGCGAAGATACACCTATTAATATGCCTTTATAACCATTTAAATTATATCATTTTATTATATTTGTTACAGAAAATGAAAATATTATTGTAAATATAATTGCAAAAGATAAGAATTTATTGCTCTTGAAATCTAATCTTTCAAAACTAGTATCCACATTAAATCAATATATTTTGAAAATTATGTAGTTTGTAAATATTAATAAGTATGAAAAAGCAACTAAAGAAGTAATATTATATATATATCATAGAATGAATATAAACGTAAAAAATATAAATATTAAATAAAAAATAATGTCAGTTTTGATATTTAAGCCTGTTAATACTTTAAATAACTTATTATTGTTTATTTTTTTTCTAAATTTAAGGAAATTTCTTTTATTTAAATCATTTAATTTATTTTTAACCTTTTCTTCTGTTTTAAATTTCACTTTTTTGATAGAAACTATTATTATAGTAAGAAGTAAAAATATACCTGCAAGTTTTCAAAAGTGATAGTCATTAAATACAAATTTGATTATTTCGATAAAAAGTCAGAGAATAAATAATATTCATACTCATATATAAAGAATATGAAAGTAATCTCAAAGTCATTTATTTTTCTTCTTTAATAGATTTTCTTTAGATATTTTGCTATTTTTTCCTTCTATGATAAAAGAAACATATTGTGTTATTGCTCAAGTTATTAAAAGTATATATGAGTAGTTTAGTATAGTATTTGATATTTCTTTATATCAAGATATTGAAAATATAAATATATATGAAAATACTATTATTGATAAAAATAAAAGAAATTTTATACTATTTTTGACTTTTTCTATAAAAAGGTCTATAATGGGTATTATGAAAAGAGAATACAAAAAAATAAAGTTTGTGTCTAAGTATAGATTTCTAAATATATAACTAGACAGCACTAGGAAAATAAGAATAGAAAATATTAAGTAATATAAATATTTAATAAAATTTGAAAACATAATTTTTAATAAACTATTAAATTATCTATATAATAATAATTTGTGCTTTTTTTTCAAAATATAATTTTAATTTGCATTTTCTTTTAATATGAATACAATTACAATAATTTATTGATTTTAACTTTTAAATAATAATATTATGATAAAATATTGAAAGCTAGTAAAGGTGTTTGCATCGTTGTTAGTTACACTGTTCCTTTGAATAGCTTCGGTATCGGCTAATACAGCTGCTGAGAACAACTGATTCTCGAGTTGATTACCTAATACTAAACAGGATAGTGATTATACAAGTATGTTTGATAAGTTTGGTTATAATTATCTTTGATTTTACAGAGATGGTTATAATAAAAAATGATACGATAGAAATGGTTTTAACAGACAAGGTTATAATTCAAAATGATATGATAAACATTGATTTGATAGAACTGGTTACAACGCAAAATGATATAATAAAAACTGATTTGATAGAGATTGATATAATGCAAAATGATATGATAAAAACTGATATGATAGAGAATGATATAATATATTCGGTTTTACTGAAGAATGATATGATAGAAGAGGTTTAGATAAATACGGTTTCTTTAGAAATGGTTTTAACTTAATTTGAAGAGATAGAGATTGATTTAGAAGAGATTGATATAATGTTGAATGATATGATAGAGACTGATTCAATAGAAGGTGATTTAATAAACAATGATACGATAGAGACTGATATGATATATTTGGTTTTGATAGAAATTGATTTAATAGGGATGGTTTTGATAAAAATTGATATGATGTAGACTGATATGATAGAGATTGATATGATAAAGATGATTACGATAGAAACTGAAATTATCATGATGATGGTTATTGATACGGTCATTCTAGATGAATATGAGAATGAAAAAGAAAATGGTATTTACCATGGTATTAATATAAAAAACCAATAAAAAAACAAGAAAAATTCAATATTTTTCTTGTTTTTTTGTTAGTAGGTAAAATTAAAAAGTTTGCAATTAATTATAATTTTTCTAATATATCTATATTAGATTTTTTATATTTTTACTTATTTAAAATTTCTATTATATAAAATTTATTATTTCAAAAATATGAAAAATAGCTTGTGGAATTATCTTTTGTTAATAATATTTATATTTTCTATTTTTCTTTGATTGTATAGATTTTATCCATATTTCATATCAGATATACCACTTTGATATGATCCATGATTATATAGGTGAATGTTTTTGGAATACTATAATAATCTACCAAAAATAGACTTTTCAGGTCTTAATCTTTTCACAAAACAGGCTTTCCCACCTTTTTTATGATTTTTATGAAATATATTATTTATAATAGGTTTTAATGTAGATTGGTTAATTTGATTTTGATTAGCATTTTTTAGTGTTATAACATCAATATATATTTACTTATATTTAAAAAAATATTGATTTTATACTGCTATTTTTTGAATGATTATTTTTTTTACTTCTATAATTCAGTATAAAGTTTTTTATTTAAATTATTATAAACAGATTTTATGAATCATCTTTATTCTTAGTTCTATTTATTTACTTGAAAGAAAAAAGTATCTTTTATCAATTCCAATTATTGTAAGTCTTTTTGCTTTACATCGACCATCAGGTTTATTTTTTCTTTTGCTTTTTTTAATATACAAGATTTTTAATTTAATTAAGACTTTTAGATGAACTAAATTAGATATTTATGCAGTTATTTTTTCTTGATTAATGGCTTTAGTATTGTATATACCTTTATTAGATTATTTAATATTACCATTATTAAGCCCTTTATTCTCATTATATTCAATATCTTGAAGTAGTTGAACTTTTTTCTCTCTTTATGAGTTTTTCTCTATTAATAATGTGATAATTTTATTTAGTTTTTATTGATTATATCTTAAAATAAGAAAAAAAAATTTAGACTTTACTTTTTCTTGATATTTATTATGATTTATTTGGGTTTTGTTTGGCTTGTTTTTTTACAGTAGAATGTTAATATTTTTTGATATATTTATTATCATTACTGCTGCATATTGATTCTGAGTATTATTTAAGCAAAATAAAAAGTTTTTTATTGTTTTTATTTTGTTTTTTTCTCTCCAGAGTTATAATTACACAAGCTATGTTTATAGATATAATAAACCTTATATATGAAATAAAGAGTTTAAAAAAGTTAAAGAGCTAGATGATTTGTTGCCTTCTAACTCTATGCTAATGACTAGTCATAAAAACTATTCCCCTCGGCTTTATTGATATACAAAATTTGATATTATAGCTCCATGATTATTTGAATATGATTTGTGGACAAAAGATGAATGGAAAAAATGGTGGTCAGTTGATTGAAAAGTTAAGTGCGAAATGTTAAAGGATTATAATATATATAAAAAGCAAGTTTATTTCTGGCTATGAGATGATCAAAAGCCAGAGAATTTAGATAATGGTAAATGTTTTGATCTTATATATAAAAATGCTAATAATAAAATATTTAAAGTAAAATATGAAAAATAAAGATTTAATAAAATATACTATAATTATAAGTATTTTTGCTGCTATATTTATCTTTTTCCCTTATCAAAACTATGCAGTTATAAGTTTTTTTAGAATAGTATTTTGATCTATATTTATATTATTTATGCCTGGTTATTTTTTGACTTTATCTTTTTTTGGCAAAAAAGAAATAGATTATTTGGAGAGATTTGCTCTTAGCTTTGCATTATCAATATCATTTGTCCCACTTATAAGCCTTTATTTAAACTTAATATGAATAAAAATAAATGAATTAACTGTTTTTTTGATAACTTTGTTTGTGATAATTAGTAATATAATATATATTTTCTATTTCAAAGATAAGAAATTATGAAAAGTAAATTAAGAGAAAAAGCTATTGCTAGTATTTCTATGTATATAATATTTTTTTTAATATCTATATATTTATATAATAAATGATATTTAGATAGATATGCTATAGCTGTAACTATATGACTTTTGTTTTTATTAATAAAGGATATTTTGTTGTTCTTTATAGATTTTGACGAAGTTGATGAAATAACAAACAAAATTGATAAACTAAATAAAGACTATAATTCTTCTTTGATATCTTTTTGAGATTATTCTCTTTTTTTGAATAGAAATTATTTCTTTCCTATTATATTGGTTATATATCTTATTTTTATTTTGTTTTATCAATTGGGAGTTATCTATTTATGAAATAGTATGTATAATTTGATTAATTCAAATTTATTATGAATTACTGTCATTAGTTGATTTATGACCACTTTTAATGAAGATATAGACAAAAAGTATCAAACAAAATCTAAAACAATAAACTGATTATATAAAAATATATTGACAAGTAGCATTTTATCTGTTATATGAGCATATATTATTTTATTACAGGTATATTCTTTATGATTTCTATGATATGTTATTAGTCTTGTTTCAGGTCTGTTAATATTTTTCGTTGGAATTAGTATAATGCTTGAAGAAAAAGTTTAAAAAATATTATAATTTAAAAAATTAATTAAAAAAATATGAAAAATGTAGTTGTTATATGAATGTGATATGTTGGTTTCCCTTTAGCTTGTGCAATAGCTAGGTCAAAACAATATAACATAAAATGATTTGAGATAGATACTCAAAAAGTAGAAAAAATAAATAATAAAATTTCACCAATAGATGATGAAATTGCCGAGAAAGATATATTAGAAAATAGTTTTATAGCTAGTAATGATGATAGTATCTTAAAAGATGCTAACTTCATATTAGTTTGTGTTCCTACTCCTATAAATGATGATTTCTCTCCAAATTTAGGACCTATTAGATGAGCATGTGAAACTATTTCAAAAAATTTATCTAGAGGACAAAATATTATAATAGAGTCAACTATTAATCCATGAGTATGTGATGAGATAGTTATCCCTATTTTAGAGAAAAGTTGATTAAAGGCCTGAGTTGATTTTGAGGTAGCTCATTGTCCAGAAAGAATAAATCCATGAGATTTAAAATGGAATGTTTATAATATTCCTAGAAATGTTTGAGCTACAACTCCTAAATGAACTAAATTAATAGCTGATTTTTATAGAACATTTATAAATGCAGAAATTAACGAAATGAAAGATATAAAACATACAGAAGCTACAAAAATAATAGAAAATACATTTAGAGATGTAAATATTGCTTATGTAAATGAATTATCAAAATCATTTGATGTTCTTTGACTTGATATTGTTGATGTAATAAATTGAGCAAAAAATAAACCTTTTAGTTATTTAGCTCACTATCCAAGTTGTTGAGTATGAGGTCATTGTATCCCTGTTGATCCTTATTATTTGATTGAAAGAGCTAAAAAAGCATGATTTGATCATAAATTCCTTAATATTGCTAGAGAAACAAACAATTCTATGCCAGAATATGTTATAGAGAAACTTGTTTTTGCATTAAACTGATTATGAAAATCTTTGAAATGAACTAGAGTATTATTATTATGATTATCATATAAAAAAGATATATCTGATTTAAGAGAATCTCCAGCTTTGAATATAAAAAAATTATTAGAAAAATATGGCGCAGAAATTACTATATACGAGCCATATAATTTAGAGTTATCAGATTGTAAAAGTCTAAAAAAATGATTAGAAAATCAAGATGTAGTTTTAATAGCTACAAATCATACAGTATTTCAAAAAGAAATAACTAATAAATTATTAGAAAAGAATAATATAAAAATATTATTAGATTGAAAAAACTGTTTAGATAAATATGAATATACTGATTCTTCAGTAAAATATATATGAGTTTGAAGGTAATTAAATAAAAAAATATGAAAATTTTAATAAATATTCCAGCATTTAATGAACAAGAAAAAATAGGGGGAACTATCAAGTCAATAAAAAAGAGCATGGAATGAAAAAATATTTTTATTCAAGTTGTTGATGATGGTAGTAAAGATGATACTGTAAAAGTATCTAAAGATAATTGAGCTGACTTAGTTATTACTCACGAGTACAACAAATGAGTATGATGAGCATTTAAAACAGCAGTATCAAATTTTTTAAAGAAAGATTATGATATTATGGTTAATATAGATGCTGATTGACAGTTTGATTCTGATGATATAATAAATCTGGTTAAGCCTATAAAAGAGCATAAAGCTGATATTGTAATTGGTTCTAGGTTCTCATGAAAAGATGCTAATGGTATACCATTTATAAAAGATAAATTAAATAGATTAATAGCCTGAATAGTTTGAGCTTTAATGTGAAAAAAAATTGATGATTTAACTTGTTGATATAGAGCCTACTCTAGGGAAAGTCTACTTAGATTAAACTTGATAGAAACTTTTACTTATACTCAAGAAACTATAATAGATGCTTTTTGAAAAAGATTAAGAGTTAAATGGGTGCCTATACATGTTAAGTATTTTGAAGATAGAAAGTCTAGGGTAGTAAAGAGCATTTATTCTTATATGGTTAAATCTATACTTATAATTGTTAGAACAGTTAGAGATGTTAAACCTCTTGTTTTCTTCTGATTACCATGAGTACTTTTGATATTTTTCTCTATTATTTTATTTTTTATTTTTTTATTTTACTATTTACAGACTTTTCAAACAACTCCATACAGAACATTGTTGATAGTAAGTGCTAGTAGTTTATTTTTGTGATTATTGTTATTTATATTTGCCCTAATTGCAGATATGATAAAAAGACATAGAAAAATTTCTGAGGAAAATTTATATTTGCTTAGAAAAATAATCTATAAGGATAAAAAATAATAGATTTATATTATTTTTTAATAATTTATAAAGTAAATATGAAAAAGATTTTAGTTTTTACTACAACATTTCCTTCATTTTTAGAATGATATGTAGTTCCTAGTTTTGTATATGATTTATCAAAAAGATTACAAAAATTAGGTTTGCAAGTAGTTGTTTTGACTCCAAGATTAATTTGAAGTAAGAAATATGAAGAAGTAGAAGGTATAAAAATATATAGATATCCATATTTTTTTGTTAGTAAATGGGAGAAGTTAACTGATTGAGCTATATTACCTAATATTAAAAAAAATAGATTATTATTATTTCAAGTTCCTTTTTTAATATTAGCTTGATTTATAAATCTTATAAAAATAGTAAAAAAAGAGAAAATAAATATAATTCACTCTCATTGGATAATTCCTCAATGATTTTTATCTGTAATTTATAAAAATTTTTTTAATAAGGATATAAAAATACTTTGTACTTCTCATTGAAGTGATATTAATTGATTAAGTTGAAAAATCTGAACATTTATAAAAAAATATACTCTAAGATATTTAGATAAATTAACGGTAGTAAGTAACGATTTAAAAAATAAATCTATAAGTTTGTGAATTGATAGTGGAAAAGTAGAAGTTATTCCTATGTGAGTTGATTCAGACTTATTTTTACCTGATAAATATGATGATAATATAAAAAAACAGCATAATATAAAAGGAAAATTTTTGTTATTTGTGGGTAGATTATCTGAAGATAAATGAATAAAATATTTAATAAAATCAATGGTATGAATAATTAATAAATTGCCAAATTCTAAACTTTTGATAATATGACATTGACCTTTAGAAAATAAACTAAAAAAACAAGTCATAGACTTAAACTTAGAAGAAAATATTATTTTTATTTGATCAGTTGATAATAAAGATTTACCAAGATATTTTTCTACATCAGATTTATTTATTTGACCGAGTTTATCCGAATGATTTTGATTAGTTTTTGTTGAGGCAATATTGTCGTGAACTGTTGTTATATGAACAAAAGAGTGATGAATAGTTGATATAATTGAAGAATGAAAAACATGATTCTTTGTTGATAAAGTTGACAGTATTAAATTACAAGATAAAATTTTAGAAGTTATTGAAAATAATAATTTTGATAGAATTAGGTCTAGAGAAATAATAGATAGTAAATTTAGTTGGGATATTGTATCAAAAAAGTACTATAAATTAATAAATAATATTTAATATAAAATGGATTGAAGTGTTATTATAACTAGATATAAAGAGCCAGATGATATATTTCATGAGGCATTATTATCTTTGAGTAAACAAATTAATATAAAATTAGAAATTTTAGTATTAGATCAATTTATGAATTCTGATACTGAATTATTGTGTAAAAAATACAATGAGATTTCAGATCATGATTTCAAATATATTTTAATAAAACCCATCTCTTTATCCTATGCAAGAAATTTCTGAGTTAAGAAATCAAGTACTGACTATTGTCTTTTTTTGGATGCTGATGCAATAGCTGATAATAATTGGGCAAAAGAGGTAGTAAGTTGATTTATTGATAATGAAAAAGTTTGAGTTATTTGAACTAAAATCTTACCTAAATGGAATTGAAATAGAAATATTTTTACTTTCTCTAACTTTTTTCTTTCAGAATATTCTTTATTAAACTTATGAGATGATAACTTAATTGTAAATAAGGTTATATGAGCTAGTTTTGCTATTAATAAAAAATTATTATCAAAAGACTCTTATTTTGATGAGAATTTATGAAGAAAAGATGGTGTGTTATTATGATGAGAAGAGACAGAGTTATGTGAAAGAGCTATAAATAAATGATTTAATGTTATGTATGTATGAAAATCTTTTGTTTATCATCAAATATCAAGTGAAAGGTTAAGTTATTCATGGATTATAAAAAGAGTTTTTTGGTGATGAGTATCTAGATGAATGAAATGATGAAAACCAGTACCAGTTAAAATGAATAGAAAATTTTTGGATTATTTATTATTACCTTTTTATTTACTTTTTTATGTGCCGGGTTTAATCTATTCTAGATTACTTTCTAAGTTTAATAAGAAATGATAAATAGATCATATATTTTTATATTATATATAATATTATTTATAGTAATTTTATTATCTTTTTGAGATATATGATTTTTATTAAGTAAATCTTTACCTTTTGAGAAGCATTACGAATTAAATCCATTTTCATTTTTTTTACATGTTTCTCCATTAATTTATATATTATATATTATTTTTATATTCAGATTTGATAGTCTAAAATCAATAAAAATAATTATTTTTATTTGATTTATACAAGCCCTTCTTATTAATATATTTATAAAAGAAATTAATATATTTTCTTTATATTTGTATTTGTATATACCTGTTTTCTCACTTTTATACTATTGAATTATTAATTTTTTTGTAAAAAAAACTAATATTATTGAATTTGATGTAAATAAAAAAGTAAATAGTAGACTTGAATATTATTTATTATTAATACCTTTTTTATTACTTTTATTAAATCTTATACCTTCTATTTTCTCCCCATATCTTGTTTGATCTGATGTCTATTTTCACAGTAATATAACAAAGGAATTTTCCTTTGATAACCCCTTTTTTTATGAATCTAAGAAGATATTATATCCAAAATTATGATATAATATAATATTTCTAATATCAAATTTATTAGAAATATCTCATATTCAAATATGGATTTATATGAATTCTATTTTTTCATTTTTGATATTCACATTTTTAATTTTAATAATGAGAAAAATTAGAATTAATTTATATTGAAAAATTTTAGCATTATTTTTTATTTTTCCTTTGTGGCAATTCTTATTCACAGATCCAAGTATAAGAATTGTTGGATATTTTTTCTTATTAGTTCAAGTTTATTTACTTTTAAATAATAAAAATCTGCTTTGAATACTATTCTCACCAATAATATTTTTTGTTCATTATGAGATATGAGTTCATTCTATTCTTATGTTGTTATTTTACTATTCAATTAATAAATTTGTTAATTTTAAGAATGATTTTATATCAAAAGAAATAGAAAAACAAGATTCATTTAATAAATTTAATAATAAGATTTTATCATTAGTACTTTTATCAAGTATTATTATTTTTTGAATATTTTTTAAGTATAAAAGTGATCTTACAAATTTTTCTTTCAGAAATGATATTCCATTAAGTTTTGGTACTCCAGTTTGAATAATAAGTTTTATAAGTTTGCTCTGATTTATTATTTATTTTATAAGAAATGAAATAAATAAATCTCATTATATATTAATTTGAATATCTTTATTATTTACAGATGTATTTTTCTTTTACAGTTATTTATGGGATTTTTATCACAGATATTTTTTTGAAACAGCCTATATTTGAATCTCTATTTTGGCATGAGTAATATATTGAGATATACTAGTAAAATCTAATTATAAAAAATTATATATGGTTATAATTGTTTTGTTTTTGATTATATCAGTATTTCCAAGATTTAAATGGATAAATTGATATAGTATTGGTATAAATAATTTTGTTAGTTGAAATATTAATACCTTTAAATTAGTTAAAGATAATTTAAATAAAAAAGTTTTGTTAATTCATCCAGATAATTATTTGAATAGATATATTCCATTATTTACAGACAATTATGTTTATTGAGGTAATTTCCATAGGGAAGATAATTTAAGTTATAATATTTTACCATTTTGTTGATGATTTGATCTAAAACAAATCTGTTTTGATAGGTATTTTTTATTAAACAAACTATATACTGAACCATCAATAAGCAATCTTAAAGAAATACAATCAAACTATAAAGCTGATTATATTCTTTTGAGAAGTCATGAAGAGAAGTTATTTTTAAGTACAGATTTAAAAGATAATTTGGAGTTTGTATCATGAAATAGCTTGTACAGGTTGTTTAAGATAATTAATTAGTTTTATAGTTTTTTAAGGTTTTATAATATTTGAAAAATATTAAGAAAAATAATATTATTTCAGATATTAGTGTAGTTATAGCAGCTCATTTCTCTAAATATATTGGGATAAATATTAAATTTAATATCAAATTTATACTTCATGCAATTATTGTGAAAAGTAATAATGTTTTCTCAAAATGTAAACTATTTAGTAATGGGTATGTTAGATGATTGCAAATGGTAAATATATATGTCATAAAAAATATTATTAAAATAGGGTATCATCCTATATATGATTTTCAGAATAAAAAAATAATTATATTATTTCAGAATATTATTGATATTATGAATAATATAAGACTAAAAATACTAAAAATCTTTAGTATTTTTTTTATTTTACTAAAAGAATATTTTTTTAATATATTTGGTATAAGAACTTGTACAATTATCTGAGATAATACTGTAAAAATAAATAATATTTTATACATCGCACTATATAATCATAATTCCTTATTAAATCAAAAATATCATAATAAGAATTGATCTATATTTACGAATATAGTTATAAAAATTAATCCTCACATTAAATAAATTCCACTTTTAAGACTACTAATCAAAATATTTTTATCTAATTTTAATTCTTTTATTTTTCCAATTTTAAATTTCCAACCAACATAGGTTATACTAATAATAAAACTAATAATTCATGCAATTAAATAAGAATATAAAATACTTTCTAAATCTCCATAATGAAATACAGTATAAACTACTATTCAAATCATTAATAAACCATTAATAATTTTTAAAAATGCCTCGTATTGCATTTTCTCACTTGGTCTGAAAAATGCTCTAATAAACTCTCAGAAATTATTTATAATAGCATATCAACAATATATCAATATAAGTGTTATATAGAAATTATCTTTTCATATAAAATGACTGACTATTAGAACAATTAGAAAAGTGATAATTCATAGTATTATTTTTAAAAAACTTAAATTTATTAAATAATCTTTTATTTTTTTATGATCTTTACTAACTTCTCTAACCATAAGAGTAGTTAAACCAAAATCAGTTATAACTAAGAACATAGCAACAAAACTCATTATAAAACTTAATATACCAAAATCTTCAGGTCATAATAATCTTGCTATAATTATAGTTATCAAAAATATTCCACCTTTTGAAATACCTTCTGCTAAGATTAACCATAAGGTATTTTTTATAATAGTTTGTTTATTTGTTTTATTTTCAAAAAGAAAAGATTTTATTTTTTTCATACTTATATAAGTAATTGTATATATTTCTTACATTCTATATATATATTAAAAAAGTAAATAAAAAAAATTTCTTTTATTTAAAAGAAATTCGATAATTGCTTTATTTTAATTTTCTTATAATATGTAATTATTAATATTTAATATTTAAAATAATTATGAAAAAAATACTTTTGACCTGAGCTACTTGATATATTGGCTCTCATTGAGCAGTTGAATTAATTGAAAAATGATATATAGTAACCATTTTGGATAACTTATCTAATTCTTCTATAGAGGTAATTGACACTATAAAGAAAATAACATGAATAAAACCTGAATTTTATGAATTAGATTTAAGAGATAAAGAAGGTTTGGAAAATATTTTTAAAGAAAATTCTTTTGATTGTGTTATTCATTTTGCATGAGCTAAGGCCGTTTGAGAAAGTTGTGATAAACCATTTTTTTATTATGAGAATAATATAGTTTGAAGCCTTAATTTATTTGAATGTATGGATAAGTATAATGTTAAGAATATAATATTTTCTAGTTCTGCTACTGTATATAAATCTGGTGAAAAATTGCCTTTTACAGAAGAAACTCTTACTTGAAATACAACAAATCCTTATTGAACTACAAAATTAATTATAGAAAATATTTTAAGAGATTTATCAATTCATAAATGATTTAATGTTATAAGTTTGAGATATTTTAACCCAATTTGAGCTCATTTTTCATGACTTATATGAGAGAATCCAAACGATATTCCAAATAATTTGCTCCCTTTTATTATGAAAGTATTATCTTCAGAACTTCCAAGTTTAAGTGTATTCTGAGATGATTATAATACTGTTGATTGAACATGAGAAAGGGATTATATTCATGTAAGTGATTTAATTATATGACATATTAAAGCATTAAATTTTATTGAAAAAAATTCTAATAATTCTTCTAAATCAATATTTGAAGTTATTAATCTTTGAACATGAAAACCAAATTCTGTGTTTGAAGTTATAAAAGTTGCAGAAAATGTTACATGAAAAAAGATTAAGTATAATATAGCACCAAGAAGATCTTGAGATGTAGCTACAGTTTATTGTTCTCCGACAAAAGCAAAAGAACTTCTTGACTGGGAAGCTAAAAAAACTTTACAAGATTCAATTGAGGATTGATGGAAATTCAAAACAAATATGAATCATAATAAGTAAACTAATATTTTATTAAGGTTTTGGTTTTTTTATTTGACTTAAATAAAAAAATATATAAACTCAATATATATAGTATATAAATTAATAAAATATTATTATGCTTACAGAAAAACAACAAAAAGCTCTAGATATAATTACAGAATATATTACTAAATATTGAAAATCTCCAACAATAGATGAGCTTATGCTTTTAATGGGACAAAAATCTAAGAGGGGAGTTGTTCAGTATTTAGAATCTTTGGAAAAGAAATGATTTATAACTAGATGAAGATGATATAGATCAATTATATTATGAAATAATGTTTGATTTCAAACCACTCTTAATATACCAATTCTTGGTTATGCAAATGCCTGAACACCTTTAGTAGAAGCTGAATCATCAGATTATTGAATTTTGCCTATTTCTAAGAATCTTATTTCGTGAGATAAACAAAACTATTTTATACTAAAAGTAGAATGAACTAGTATGAATAATTTTGAAGTAAAGTGAAAATATATAGATAATTGAAGTTATGTATTAATAAAAAAGGATGAAACTGTAATAAACGATAAAGATGCTTTTTTGTTTATTGTTAATAATGCAGCAACTTTAAAAAAGTCAAAAAAAGAAGGTGATAATTTATACCTTTTACCACAATCAAATGATGATTATCATAAACCTTTTGTACTAACCAGCCAAGATGATATAAGAGTTAATTGAAAAGTTGTTGATGTTTTTAATTTCGAATAATAAAAAAAATATTTTCTAATACTTAGAAAATATTTTTTTAAAGAAAGTTAGGATTTTTATGAAAATAAATCTTCGTTAATATCAATTTCTTTTTCTAACCTTCTTACTTTTTCAGCTCCATCATAAACTATATCGTCATCTAAAGTAAGTTTAGAAGGATTTATTTTTTCTGGATATTCAAATTGACTTAAAACATATTTTATAGCATTTATTCTAGCTTTTTTCTTGTCATTACTTTTTATCATAACCCATGGTGCATCTGGGTGATGAGTTTTTGAAAAGTTTTTGTATTCAGCAAGAGTATATTTATCCCATAATTGTTGAGAAAATTGATCTACAGGAGAAAGTTTGAATTGTTTTAGTGGATTTCTTCTTCTTTTTTCAAATCTTTTTGCTTGTTCTTCTTTTGAAACAGAAAAATAAAATTTAATTATTTTTATTCAACTTTTAGTTAGCATTCTTTCAAATTTTGGAGCATCTTCCAAAAATTGTTCATAACTGCTTTTGCTAACAAAACCCATTACTGGTTCAACTCAACCTCTATTATACCAACTTCTATCAAAAAAAGCTATTTCTCATCATGAAGGAAGATGATTTACATATCTTTGAAAATACCATTCAGTTCTTTCTTTATCGGTTGGTTTATTTAATGCAACAACTTTTGCTCATCTAGGATTTAGATATTCTCTAAATCTTTTTATAGTTCATCATTTTCAGGCAGCATCTCTACCTTCAAAAATTATTAATAATTTTTCTCATTTATCTTTTATATGTTTTTGTAATTTTAATAATTCTACTTGAAGTTCTATTAATTCTTTTTCATAATTAATAATTTTTTTCTTAACACAAACACATTTATATTTTTTCTTTTTTTCTTCAGAAAGTTTTGAACAATCTTTATAATTATCTTCAACTTCTTTAACTACATCAATAAGAGTTTCTTTTTTCTCAGTTTCTTTTTTATCGATAAATTCTTCTATTTCATCAAGAACTGATTTTATGGCTTTTACTTCTTTTTTGATTTTCTTTTCTTTTATCTCCTCTCTATCTTCAAGCAAATGCTCTATTTTATTTCTTAAAACTTTTAGGCTATCTATGTTTCAATTATTTTTTAGTTCTGCAAATAACTTTTTTATTTCTATAATTAAAATTTTCAGATTTTTTGAGTTTAGTTTAATTTCTTTATTAAATATTTTATAAAATATAGTAGGCATTTGTTTTTGTTTTAAAATATAATCTATAAATATCTTACAACACTTTTTCTTCATAGTCAAGAATTTTAATAAAAAAAAATTTTTAAAAAGTTTTTGGTAAAATTTGCATTTCTTAAATTATTATTATAATAAACTCAAAGCATTTGAGCAGCAAACAACTGCAAGCTCGGGGAAGAACGGATTTTATCTTATTAGAACCTCGCGAAGTTTTGAAAATCTTCGTTAAAAAATAAAATTAAGAATAGCTTTAGGTGGCACCTTTCGTTATCACCCTAACCCTCTCTTTAGATTAGAGGTTATTGTGAAAATGAACCAAAAGCACAAAAATCTAATTTTTGTGCTTTTTATTTTTTTATATATATTTTATGACTCAAGAAATAGATGAAAAAAGTTTAAAAAAAGCTTACAAATTGTTTGAAACAAAAGATATTGATAATATAGAAGTTTGAACTTTGAAAGGTTTGAAAGATATACATAAATATTTATTTGAAGAGTTGTATGATTTTGCTGGAGAGATTAGAGAACAAAATATTTCAAAAGGTGGATTTAGATTTGCAAATAGTTTATATTTAAAAGAAGCTTTAGAAAAAATAGAACAAATGAATGAACAAACAGAAACTGATATTATTAAAAAATATGTAGAAATGAATATTGCTCATCCTTTTATGGAAGGTAATGGAAGGAGTATGAGAATTTGGCTTGATATGATATTAAAAAAACAATTATGAAAAGTTATAAATTGGAAAAATATTGATAAAAAGCTGTATTTTCAAGCAATGGAAAGAAGTCCAATAAATGATTTAGAAATACAAACTTTGTTGAAAAATAATTTTACAAGTGATATTGATAGTAAAGAGGTTATTTTTAAATGAATAGAACAATCATATTATTATGAATGATATGAAAAATAAATTTTATAACTTTAACAATAAAAATACTATGTTAAGAACACATAAATGTGATGAATTATCATCAAAAAATATCTGAGAAGAAGTTACTTTATCAGGTTGGGTAAGTAATAGAAGAGATCATGGGGGTATAATTTTTATTGATTTGAGAGATAGATATTGATTAACTCAAATTGTTTTTGATCCAGAAGATAATAAAAAAGCTTGGGAAATTGCTGATACCTTTAGAAGTGAATTTGTTATAAAAGCTACTTGAAAAGTAAGAGCTAGACCTGAATGACAAGCAAATCCAAATATGAAGACTTGAGAAATAGAAGTTATTATTGATAAAGAAGTTGAAATTCTTTCAAAATCCAAGACTCCTCCTTTTGAATTAGATGGACATTGAGAATTAGCAAATGAAGAAATAAGATATAAGCATAGATATATTGATTTAAGAAGAGCTGCTGCTTTGGAAAATATTAAATTTAGATCAAAATTTATCCATTTTACAAAAAATTGGTTTATAGAAAGAGATTTTTTAGATGTTCAAACTCCTATATTTACAGTTTCTTCCCCAGAATGAGCAAGAGATTATCTTATTCCCTCAAGATTAAATCCTGGTAAATTTTATGCACTTCCACAAGCTCCACAACAATATAAACAACTTTTAATGGTTGGTTGAATTGATAAATATTTTCAAATTGCTCCTTGTTTTAGAGATGAAGATCCTAGAGCAGACAGACATTCTTGTGAATTTTATCAAATAGATTGTGAAATGAGTTTTGTTGAACAAGAAGATATTTTTAAGGTAGTTGAAGAATATTTCTTTGATTTAATTGAAAATTTATCTGAAAAAACTATTTTAGATAAAAAGTTTTATAGAATGTCTTTTGATGAGGCTATGGAACTTTATGGTTCAGATAAACCAGATTTAAGATATGATTTAAAAATGGTTGATGTTGCTTCAATCTTTGCTAGATCTACAAATGAAATATTCTCAAGTATAGCTTCTGATACAAAAAGCAATAGAATAAAAGCTTTGAGAGTTCCTTCTTGAGATGAGTATTTTTCAAAATCTCAGATGAAGACTTTTGAAAAATTTGTAAGACAACATGGTGCTGCTGGTTTAGGTTATTTTCAGATGACTGAAGAAGGTTTAAAAGGACCATTAAATAAATTTTTTTCAGAAGCTGATTTACAAGAAATTATTAATGTAACTAATCTTAAAATAGGTGATGTAGTATTTTTCTGAGCAGGTGAAAAAAGAGTTGTTCAAAATTATATGGGAAAATTTAGGATTCATTTAGCTTGATTAATTGATGAAATCACAAAATGAAAATTTATTGATAAAAATATTTTAGCTTTTTCTTGGATCACAGATTTTCCAATGTTTGAAGAAAATGAGATTACAGGAAAAATAGATTTTGGACATAATCCATTTTCTATGCCAAAAGGTTGATTAAAAGCATTTGAAAAAGATAATTTACTTGAAGTAGAGTCAGTTCAGTATGATTTAGCTTGTAATGGTTTTGAAGTTTTGTCAGGTTCAATAAGAAATCATGATATTGAGGCACTTGTAAAAGCATTTGAAAAAGTAGGTAGAACAGAAGAGGAGGTAAAAGAAAAGTTTGGTGCTATGTATGAAGCATTCAGTTATGGAGTTCCTCCACATTGAGGTTTTGCAATAGGTATGGATAGAATTATTATGATTTTAAAAAATGAAGAAAATATTAGAGAAATTTATGCTTTTCCAAAATCATGAAAAGCTCAAGATATTATGATGAATGCTCCAGCAGTTATTGATGAAGATCAACTTGAAGAATTGCATATTGAGGTAGTTGATGAAGAAAAATAAAAATCTCTTGGTATATTTTCCCCCTCTAATTAATATAATTTAAAAAGATATTATAATGGCAGAAATACTTTCAATCCTTTGAAAAGAATGAGAGAAATCTTTAGAATCTCTTTTTGATATTTTTCTAGTGAATTTTCACAAAGATGATTGTTGAGATAGTTGGTATTGTCTATGTAGGAGAGATATAAAAGATTTCTCTAAAAAGGAAATAAAAATCTCATCAGAACAAATAGCTCATGATATTATGCTATTTGAGAGATGAATTTTTCCAAAAGATAATGGAATTCTATATAAATCATTAGTAGATAAAATAAAAGATTATTTGTTCCTCTATAGATCAAGAAATTGTTCTAGGTTTAATATGTTAGTTAATGAAATATTGTCTTTATAAATTTTCGTTTCTTGAATTTACACACTTTAATGCATAGTCTCAAATATTTTTTCAAGTACAAAGATTGTATTTTTATATAATACTTTTGTCTTTTCAGGAAATAATTATATAATTTTGATTAGATGTTTTAATTAACAATAAACTATGCAAAAACTTATAAAACTTTTAGAAAATTTTAGAGATTTTTTCCCTTTGGATGAAGTAATGAAAAAATCACTTCTGGATTTTTTGCATTTAAAATATAATTATAATTCAAATGCTATAGAGTGAACAACTTTGACAGAGTGAGAAACTGCTCAAGTTTTGAGGTGAGAAACTATTCCAAATCATAGATTAGTAGAACATTTTGAGGTTATAAATCACAAAAAAGCATTTGATTTTATTTTGGAAAAAGTAAATTTTTTTGATGAAAATAAGCTAGATTTTTTAGAAATATTTACAGAAAAAAATATTTTGCAAATTCATAAAATTTTGCTTACAAATATATCTGATGATTATGCTTGAATTTATAGAAGGCAAAATGTAAGAATAGCTTTTTCAAAAACAATTTTACCAAATTATTTAAAGGTTCCAGATTTAATGGTGAATTTTTTCGCAGATTTTTGAGAAAGATATAAAAATTTGGATATAAAAAATTATAAGGAAGTTTTAAAATTTGCTTATGATTTACACCTAGATTTTGTAAAAATTCATCCATTTATTGATGGGAATTGAAGAACAGCAAGGTTTATTATGAATTTATGGCTTTTGTATTCTATAAAAAATATAAATATTATTTATTTTAAAAATAGGCAAGATTATATTGAAGCTCTTGAAGAATCCTCTAAAAATAAGAGAAAATATTATGATTTTATGAATAAAAATTTTACAGAATTTAAGCAAGATGAATTAGAACTTTTAGAAAAAAAAGAAATATTTAAGTATTAAGGAACATTTGAAAAACCCCAAATTTAGAAAAAAATAATCTTTTTTACCAATTTTTCCTTAAAAACTTTTTCCCTATGCAAAGGCATAACTAAAAAATTTTGCAAAAAAATTATCTAAAAAATAGAAATAACAATTTTTTGTTATTTCTATTTACATACTTTTCTGCAAAGTTTAAAAATGTATTTTTTTTAATTTTTCATTGACCAAACTTTGAAGTTATTAACTTTTTTTAGGGTTGTAGTTTTTTGTAAAATTCTATTACTTTTGAATTTTCTTCATAAAATTCTTCTAGAGCCTAATTTATTTAATAACTTTGATTATTTTGTTTTACATTAGGCCTGTATCAAATTTTTTCTAAAGATTTTAAATAATCTTCATCTTCTAACTCAAGTCCAGTTAAATCTTTGTTAGCAAAAGAGATTGCTTCATCTTTACTAATTCATTTACTTATATAATCTAATATTAAAAAATTTTTTTGCTGTTCATCTGTTCTTTCACTTTCTGGAATTTTACTTAATTCATAAAAAAAAGTTGCATCTTCTTTAGTTAATCATAAAGCTTTATGACTTAAAATCGTAAGTTCTTTTTGTTGTTCATCTGTTCTTTCATTTTGTGATGTTTGTTTTAATTCATAAAAAGAAGTCGCTTCTTCTCTAGTTACTCATAAAATTTGGTGATTTAATATCATAAGTTCTTTTTGTTGTTCATCTGTTCTTTTCTTTTTTGGTATTTTGCTTAACTTGTAAAAAGAATTTGCTTCTTCTTTAGTTAGTAATAAAGTTTGATAATGAGATATTAAATTAACACCCTCTTTATTTTTTTTATTATCTATCATTATTATTTTTTCAGTATCTGAAAAAACTTTATCAATTTCTCCTTTAATTTTTGGAGATATATTTCATGTTTCCATTGATTGAGTATTTATATTTTCAGAACTCCTTTCCAAATTAGTAACGCTCATAAATATTGTAATTAAAAATTAAAGTATTTATATTATTTACATAAAAATCAAAAAATCAAATTTAATATTTTTAAAACTTGCTTTATAAAAAATGTCAATATAATTAGCATAAAATATAATTAGTTAAAGAAAGTAAATTAAACCTATGCTTTGAAATGTAACAATAATATGAAGACCAAATGTATGAAAATCAAGTTTTTTTAATATGTATACTGGTCATAAAATCGCAATAGTAGCTGATGAAGCTGGTACTACAAGAGATATAACAGAGTTTGAATATACAGATTTAGATAATGATTTAACATATATATTGTCTGATTCTTGATGATTAGATTTTTCTTCTAAAGAAGATGAAATTAATGTTGATATTGTTGAAAGAACTAAAAACTCTATTTTGCAAAGTGATTTGTTAATTTGGATTATTGAATATGATAGATTTACTGACCAAGATGAACAAATACTTAAAACTCTTAGGAGTTTAAATGCCAAAAATGTTATAGTTGTTGCAAATAAGGCTGATAATGATGAGATGATTATGGAATCTTACTCTCAGGCGTGAAAATGATGATTTAAAGATTTTTTTCCAGTTTCAGTTTCACATAATTTTTGAATTTTAGAAGTAAAGAAGTTTGTTTGAAAATTTTTGAAATCAAAATGACTTAATTACAAACAAGAGGATTTAGATGATAATTATATTAAACTTGCTTTAGTTTGAAGACCAAATGTGTGAAAATCAAGTTTAATTAATGCAATTGTTTGAAAAAATAGAGTTATGGTAAAAGATATGGCTCATACAACAAGAGATAGTATTGATACAAAATTTAAATATGAAGATAATGATTTTGTTTTGATAGATACTGCTTGAATTAGAAGATTATCAAAGGTTTGAACAAGAAATATAGAAAATTGGTCTGTTATTAGAAGTGAAAGATCATTAAAAAGAGCAGATATTGTTGCTGTAGTTGTTGATTGATTTGATTGAATTGTTCATCAAGATCAATGAATTATTTCTAGAGTTTTGGAAGAAAATAAATGATTAATAATTGTTGTTAATAAATGGGATAAAGTTCTTAATAAACCATGAGTTAACAAAGAGCAAATGATGGAAAATTATATTGCTTATTTACAAGAAAAAATAAATTTTGTTCCTTGGGTTTCTGTTATTTTTACTTCAGCAATTTCTTCAAAAAGAGTTAATGAAATTTTGCAAAGAGCTAAAGAAATAAAGCTTGAGAGATTCAAAAGAGTAAAAACTAGTATTTTTAATGAATTTTTATCACAAGTCATTTATAAACATGCTCCAACTTGAAATAAAAAATCACATTCTCCAAAAATTTATTATTGAACACAGTGAGATATAAATCCTCCAAAATTTATTATAACAGTAAATAACCCAAATCATTTTCATTTTTCTTATAAAAGATACTTAGAAAATAAAATTAGAGCAAACTTTGGCTTCTGATGAACACCAATTATTATTGAATATAGATGAAGATGAAAATACAAAGATGTTGTCAAATAAAAAAATGTACTTAAGAGACTTCTGCAATATTCACCAAGAAAATAAGAAAAAAGTGATTTTGAAGAATAATCACTTTTTTTGTTGAAAAATAAGGTATGTCTATTATTAAGCAATTCTTTTGCATTAATCCCTAATTAAAATATAATAAATTAAGAATTAATTTTTAATTTATTAATTATGCTTGCTAATAAAAAAAAGAATTTAGTAATTCTTTCTATTTTGTGTTCATTTTTAATAATATGAGCTCTCATTTTTTATCTTTATAATAAGAGTATAAAAGAAGAAAATAATAATATTGCAAAGGAAATAAATAATATTATTAATGCTAATAAACATGATATCAAAACCTGTAGGTATGCTTTTTGATTTAAAAATGAAGATTTAAACAAAAATAAATTTTTGTCAGAAGATTCTTATTTATGATTCCTAAAATATAAATCAAGTTGTGATAAAAAATATAATATAAAAAATTTAAAAGTTAGTTTTGAAAGTTGTTCAAATATAATAAAAAAAGATAAGAAATTTTTTGAAGAAAAGTATATTTTCTTAGATGATTATGAGCAAATAAAAAAAGAATGTTATAAAAAATTTTTGTCTCCTAAATTTTCTACTTGAACTTTTTTTGATCCAGAAAATGATTTTAAAAGTACTGTATACTTAGATTTTTGAGTAGATTTTTATGAAGATAAATGAGAGTCATGAGATGAAGAGTTTTTAGAAAATAGAAGCTTAGCAAAAGAGAAACTTATTGATATAATTGAAATCTCTCCAAATGTTAAATTATCTAAAGATGATATAGTTTTATATAAAAAAAAGGCAATTATTAATTTAAAATTAAAGTCATTAAGTGCTTATAAATTAAATTTGAAAACTAATAAAGATGTTTTATTTACTTTAAATACGCCAGAAAATAAGTATTTGTGACTAAAAATATTGGATAAAGTTTCTCTTTACATGGATAATAAACCACCTAGATTTAAATTGGTTGAATTTAATTCATGAAAAGAAAAAGTAGATGTAAAAATATGTAGAGTTAGTAATGAAAATTATACAAAAATAGAAATACTTAGATCAAGACCTAATAGTCAAGAATCAAAAGAATTTTTTAAAACATGAATTGATAATTTAAAAGTATTTGAATGTAAAAGTAAAACTGTTGAAATAAAAGATGATAATATATTTAATTTTGATTCTTTAATATGAGAAGTTTCAAGAAGTTGATTGTATTATGTTACTTTTGATAATTACATAGATAGAGAATTTAATGGGAGAATCCAATATCCAATCTTTTTTGGTATAATTGATTCTCATATTACAATGAAAGTTAGCAAAACTTGACAATGATTTTTCTTTGTAAATGATTTTGATTGAAAACCTCTTCCAAATCAAGAAATAAGAATATATTTAAATGATTTTAAATCTCATGAAAAAAAATGGGATAGAACCAAGTATAATAAAAGAACAAAAAGAAATTGAGACTATGTTATTACTGAATTTTCTCCTTTTGATAAAGATGTACTAAGTAAAGAAATATTTTTATGAAAGACAAATAAATTTTGAATTTTGGAAGTAAATTTAAAAGAAAAAATAAAAGATGCTTTTGATAGAACCTTCTGAGATTCTTGGGATTATGATTATTCTTGAATTGATAAATCTTTTTTTGTTACTTCTTCTTCAAAATGACATTTAAGTTATAATCACTCAAAATGGAATGCATGAATTGCTCCTTGGAATTTTTGATACTCTATTTGATGATGGTGGTTAGATGATAATAATGGCAAAATTACTTTAGATAGATGGTCTAGAAATGAACCAGACTTTTATAGTTATACATATACAGATAGAGTACTTTATCTACCATGAGAAAAGGTCAATTTTAAATCTGTATTAAGAAAATCTAAAGATTTAAGTGTACCTTCTTGAAAGGATTTTGTTTTGAAAATTCATGATTCAGATAGTAATGAAATATATAATAAAAAGTTAAAAGCAAATTCTTATTGAAGTATTTATGATAATGTTATCTTATCTAATGATAGTCCTTTATGAGATTATATTATTACTATCTTTGATAAAAATGACAAAGTAGTATGAAGAAGTAGTTTTTCAGTTGAAGTATTTAAAAATCCTAAGTTTAAGGTTGAGCTTTCAGCAGAAGCAATTTGATTAGAATCTTGAATGGTAAAAATTGATAAAGAAACTAAAGTAAAACATAATTATTGGACGGAAGAAAAATATGAATGAAAGTTTAGTATTAAATCAAGAGTGTCAGCAAAATATTATAATTGATGAAATGTTTCAAAAGCAAAATATAAATATAAAGTTTATAAACAATATTATTATGATAATTCATTCTGGGATGATTGTTATTATTGATGTTATTGGGAACCTCGTAAGGAGTTATATACTTCTTGAGAGTGAGTTTTAGATGAAAATTGAATAGCTAATATAAAATCTGATATAAGTTTTTCTTCAAGTTATGATGATTATAAATATATTGTTGAAGTTACTGTTATAGATTCAGCTTGAGATAGTATAACTGGATCAAATTCTATTATTGCTAAAATGCCAGAGAAATTTAAAAAATGGTATGGAAAGGCAGACTTATTTTTTGAGACAGATAAAAAGTTCTATGAATCTTCTAAAGAATTTGTTTTAAAATGATGATTAAATACATGAAAATGGTCTAAATATTATGATAATAAATATATACTTGTAGTAAAAAGAAAGGTATATAAAACGGATTATATTAATGATATTAAATGATACAAAAGACCTATAACAAAATCTGAAGAAAAAATAGAAGATATTATTCTTATAAATAGTGAAAATTTTGAAGTTTGAAAAGATGGTAGAATTAGTATTAGATATAAAGCAAAAAATGTATGAGAATATATTTTTGAATGGTGAAAGATTAGTGATAAGTTAATTTTTAAAGATCAAAATATATTTGATGTTATTAAGGAATTTTCCGAAAAAAAATGAGTTCTTGAGAAAGAAATAGTAGAAAATATTTATCCAAGAGAATGGAAAATAAGAAGTCTTGTTAGAAAATGTATATGATCTGGTTGTACTGAGGAAGAGATAATAAAAAAATTATGATGTTCACTTGATTCCAATAATTCTTCTTCATGATTATCAATTTGTCCTAGAGATGAAGAAAGGGAAGTTGTAATAAAACAAAGGGTAAAAATTTCTGATTTGATATTAAATAATAAATATATTTGAGTTTATACTTATTGAGAAGCCAATTGAAGTAATCCGATAGTTAGTGATAATAAGATTAAAGTTATTTCGGAAAAAGTTTCATATAAATTATGAGATAAGGCTAGAATACTTGTTAGATTACCTTTCTCAGAATGAAAAGTATTATTAACTCATGAAAAGCTATGAGTTATAAACTCAGAATATATAGATGTAAAATGAAATACATTTTTTAAAGAGTTTGTTGTTGATGACACTTATATGCCAAATTCATACATTTGAGTTGTTGCAATAGACACTGATAAAAATAAAATCCCTGAATATAAAGTTGGTTATACTGAAATAGTTGTAGATAAAAATAGTAAAAAATCAGATTTAGAAATAAAAACTAATAAAAAAGTTTATTCCCCTAAAGAAGAGGTTTTAATTAATATAAAATCTAAGAAAAATTCAGAAGTTTCTTTGATGGTTGTTGACGATTCTTTAGTTAGTTTGATGTGAAATATTGATTTAAATATTTTACAAAGATTTTATAAAAAACTTCCTTTTCAAATCCAAACAAGTATTACAAATATTGTAATGTTAAAAAATTATTATTTTTCTAGACCTTGAATAGTTTGATGAAGTTGATTTGCTAACTTTAAATGATGAGATAGTTCTGTTTCAACTAGAAATTTATTCAAAAATACAGCTTATTATAATCCAAGTATTATAACAGATTCAAATTGAAAAGCCTCTGTTAAATTTAATCTGCCAGATAATTTAACAAATTTTAGAATTATAGCAGTATCTAATTCTATTAATAATTTCTTTTGAGTTTCTGAAGAGTTTATTGAAGTTAGAAAAAATGTTATTATTGAAGATAAAACACCAATAATATTAAGAGATTGAGATAAATTAAAGGTTTGAGCAAATATATTTAATAATACTGATAAAGAAATAAATTTTAAAGTTAGTTTTGTTTCAGATTATGTAAAGGTAAAAGATACTGAAAGACAGGTTAAAATTCCTTGAAATAATTCTAGTTTTTTGACTTGGGATATTGAGAGTAGTATTGAAACTCCAGAAATAAGTTATAAAATAACTGCTTTATGAGATTCAGTTCAAAATTCTGATAAGATAGAAAATACTATAAAATTAAAGGTATCACCTACATTGGTTACAAATTTTATGAAAAATGAAATTATAGCTAAATGAGAAAAGTCTAGTATTAGCATTGATATACCTGAGAATACTAATTTAGACAAATCAGCGTTAGAAGTGTTTATTTCAAATAATAAACTTCAGTGAATTGAAAAAATAGTTTCTTCTCTTGCTAGATATCCTTATTGATGTATTGAACAAACAGTCTCTTCAACTTATCCAAATGCTATATTATTAAAATTTTGAAATTTATATAAGTGAATTGTAAAAACAACTAGAGCTGAGAAAAATTTAGAATTATGAATTAAAAGAATTATTTCAATGCAAACTAAAGATTGAGGTTTTGCATATTGGGAATGAAGTGATATATCAAATTTGCATATTACTCCATATGTTCTTAGGAGACTTGTAAGTATGAAAAAGTTATGATGAAAAGTACCTAATGAATTAATAGAAAAAGCTGAAAAATATTTATCTTCTAATTTTGAATATATCACTCAAGATGTTGATAGAGCTGAAACTTTTTTAAGTTTTGCATCAATGTGAAAATGACAAGTGGCATATGATAAATTGATTAAGAATTGGAACAAAAACAATATAAATAGACATTCTTTAATTGCCTATACTTATTGACTTATTTATCTTGATAAAGTTAAATATAAAGAAGAGATAGATAATAATATTATAAAAATAAAAAACTTATTAGATAAAACAGAGAAGCTATATCGGTATTGGTCAGATGATTCTGACAAGGCTATTTATACTTCTATGTTAATTGATTATTGATATTCAATGACTGAAATAGATGATTTAATAAGTGAATTATATAATAAAGATTGGAATAGTTATTATTATTCTACAACAACAAAAAATAATTCTTTTGTGGCATTTACTAAATATATAGAAAAATATTGAAAAAATAAATATAATTTGTGAACTATTTTAGTTTGAGATACTAAAAAGTGATTTGAATTATGAGACAGTGAACCAAACTTTGCTAAATATGAATTTGCTTTGAGTGATGTAATAAAAGATAATAAAATTGAAGTATTAACTACTAATAAATCTTGAAATAATTTATTTTTGGATGTTATATTAAAACAATTTCCTAAGAATAAACTTTTAGTAAAAAAATACTCAAATTGAATGACTATTCAAAGAAAAATCTATAAAGTTATAGACGAAAATAAATTATCAGAGTGTTCAGAAGCTCGTTTATATCAAAGAAATAAAGTAGATTGTTCTAAAGTACTTGAATTAAATGATACTAACTCATTTGTAAAATGAGCATTATACAAGATAAAAGTTGAGGTAAGTTTAAATGAGAATAAAGAAAGAAGAAACTTAGTAATAGAAGACTTTTTACCTTCAACATTTAGGGTTATAAATGATAGATTTAAAACAGAATCTTCTATTATTAAACAAAATACAACATCTTGATATAGGTGGACCCATAAAGAACTTTTGCCTGATAGAATCTTTGCTACAGCTTCTTATATTTGGGATAATAAAGCAGTATTTGAGTATTTTGTAATCCCAGAATTTGAATGAACTTTTACTTATCCACCTGTTACTTCATATATGATGTATAATCCAAAAATTAGAGCAAATTGATTATTTAAAATAATAGAAGTTAAATAGTAAAAAATATTTTTATAAATCAATTTTATTCTTATAATATTTTTTGTTTATAAAACCAATTAAAATATGAAAAAAATTATAAAATCTTTAATTTTATTGTTTATTATATTGTTTTCTATATTTATTTATAGTTATACTAAGTTTGAACAACAAAAATTTTTAAATGAAGATACTGAAATTGTAATAAAAAAGTCAGAGACTTTTAGATCTCTTTCTAGTAAAATAAATTGAATAAATGATTTGTATTTAAGAATATATTTAAAAAAGAATCCTCCTTTATTTAATTTGCAAGCTTGAAAATATAAATTATCTAAAAACTCTTCAATTATAGATATAATAAAATCTTTGAGAACACCAATTAATGAAACAGATATACAAATTACATTTTTGGAGTGATGGAATATTTATGATATAGACGATTATTTGGCTAAGAAATGATTAATTAAAGAGTGAGAGTTTATAAAATCTGCAGAAAATTATGATATGAATTTAGCTGCCGCTTTCCCATTTCTTGATTATGCTAAAACATTTGAATGATTTTTATATCCAGATACTTATAATATTAACCCAAATAATTTTTCAGTTTCATGATTAATTAATAGAATGTTAAATAATTTTAATATAAAGGTATATGATAAACTTTTGTCTAAATATTCAGCAAAAGAAATTTTGGATATAATAACTTTAGCCTCAATTGTAGAAAAAGAAGAGAAAAATCCCTTGAATAAACCGGTTGTGGCTTGAATATTAAAAAAAAGGCTAAAAGAATGATGGATGATATGAGCTGATATTACAGTTTGCTACCCTCACAAGCTTACTTCGGAGGAATGTAAGATGGTTGTTAGTAAATATATAAATGAGAAAAGTTCTTATAATACTAGGACTATGGTTTGATTACCAGAAACTCCAATATGAAATCCTAGTTTTTCTACAATAAATTCAACTATTAATAGTGAAGAAACTCCTTATTATTTTTATTTACACTCTAAAGATGGTAATATATATTATTCTAAGGATAATGAGTGACATGAAATAAATAAACAAAAATATTTAAAATAAATGAGAAAGCATCTAAAAAAAACATTTTCTGTATTTAATAATTTTCCTAAGCTGAATTTTGTTTCAGGTTTTTTCGTTTTGTTTTTTTTAATTATTTTACAAAAAGTTTTTTCTTACACAGTTTTAAATAATGAATTTTACAAAGAATTAGCAGATAATCAACAAATATCAAAAGTAAGTCAGAGTATAACAAGATGAACTATTTTGTCTTCAAATAAGGAGTGATGAGTTTTATGAACGTCAGTAAATTTGGACGATTTAGCAATTGATCCACATGTAAATTGAGATAAGTGAAGGTTATCAATTTTTTTAAGAGATACAGTTTATAAACAAATATGTTATATGAAGTCAAGAGATGATTGTTATAATAACATGCTTAGATTTGTTAAGAAATTAGAAATTCCTGATTTTGAGATGAGGGAAGAATACTTAAAAAGTATTATTTTAGAAAGAGTAAAATCAAAAATTAAACAAACAAAGGTAACAAGTATTTTTTTAGCAAAAGATTTAGATTGAAAAACTCAAACTGATATTTTTAATATGAATTTAACTTGAATATACTTAAATGATTGAAGAATTTATGCAAATCCTGAAGAAATTAACAATCCTGATTTAGTTGTTGATAAACTTTATAATATTCTTTGATATGAAAAGAAAGAATTAAAATATCTTATTAGAAAAAGAAAATTAAAATATGTTCCTATTATTAACAAAATATCTATAGGTACATCTGAAGAAATAAGATCATATTTAAAAGAAGAATCTAGAGCAATAAAAGATAAAGTTCTTGATGAGCAAGACTCTATTTGAAATTTTATAATACTTACTCCAATTCCAAACAGGTTTTATCCAGAATTTGATGTCGCTTCTCAATTAATTGGGTTTACAAATAATAAATGAAAATGAGTTTATTGAATTGAGGGTTTTTTTGATGAATTGCTGCGTTGAAAGCAATCTGAGTTAATACGTAGAAAAGATATAAAAGGAAGAATAATATGAACAATGGAATTAGAAAAAGAAAGTTTATCTTATTGAACAGAAGCTGATATTTATACAACTATAGATAGAAATATACAAAAAAAAGTAGAAGATATTTTAGAGAAATGAGTAAAAGAGTATAAAGCAAATAAATGAAGTGTTGTTGTTATGGAACCTAAAACCTGAAGAATTATATCGATGGCTAATTACCCAACTTTTGATCTTAATAACCCTTGAAATGTATATGAATTAGAAAAAGTAACACCTATAAAATATCCCAACCCATTAGAAGATTTATTATGAATAGATGTTTTTGTTGAAGATAATATTAACTGAGAAGAATTTTATTATAATTCAAAAATAATATTGCTTAGAAAAGCTATTCCAGAGGAAATATGAAATCCATTAGTTACAAAATATAAATATAAAAATGATTTTTGAGCTTGAGTATATAAAAATGATGCAATTTCATCATTGTATGAGCCATGAAGTATTTTTAAAGCTATAACTGTTGCTGTCTGATTAGATACTTGAGAAATTACTAAAAATAGTATGTATACTGATAAATGAGAAGTTACAATTGATAACTTTACTATAAAAAATGTTTCAGATAAATGTTTGTGATATCATAGTTTTTCAAATGCATTAAATTATAGTTGTAATGTTTGAATGATAAGAATTGTCCAAAGAGTAGGTAAATCTCTGCTTTATCAATATTTAGAGGATTTTTGATTTTGATGAGTAACTTGAATAACTTTAGAATGAGAAGTATCTAGTAAAATTACTCCATTTGAAAAATGGTCAACAGCAAAGTTATTAACAACATCATTTTGACTTTGAATAGGTACTACTCCTCTTCAAATGGCATCTGCTTATAGTGTTTTGGCTAATGGAGGAATATATGTAAAACCACAGATAGTTGATAAAATAGTTTATAAAGATTGAAGGACAATTAAATATAAACAAGAAAAGGTTAGAAGAGTCATTAGAAAAGAAACTTCAGATCTTATTACATCTATGTTAGTTGATTCTCTTACTTCTTGAGTTGCTAAGAATTGATATGTTCCTTGATTTCATTTGGCATGAAAGACTTGAACTTCTCAAATAGCTTCAAAGTGATGATATGAAGAATGAGTTTGATCTACATATGCCTCTTTTGCATGATATTGACCAGCAGAAGATCCAAAATTTGTTATAATAATAAAACTAGAAAGACCTAGAGTCAATGAATATTGATGACAAACATCAGCATTTTTGTTTAAACAAATTTCTGAATATATGCTTGATTATTATAAAATACCAAAGCCTAGTAAAGGTTAATAATGGCTCTTTTTGTTCTATTCGGGAATTTTTATTTTATTCAAATCTATGATTCAGATTTTTTAATAGTACCTAAATTTAATCTTTTAAATACCTCTATTAAATCATTATTTAAAAGAAAATTATAATAATTTTTTCATTTAAAGTCTATATAACACTTTTTATTATCAGAATATATACTTAATGTTTTATTTTTAATACAAAAAATAATATCTTCTTGTTTTACAAAATTTTCCTGCCCTTTTAATCAGTATTTATTAATTAAAAATCAAAAATCAAAATTAGTTTTAATAATTACATTTGCTGTCTTTTTTTGTAAACTTACTATGTCATTATGTGCAGGTAAAACATATTTTAAATATTGTTTTAATGCTCCGGCTGCTCAATTTTTTAAATCCATTTCTAAACTATATCTTAGAACTCTTTTAACAATCATATTTATAATATCATCATCTAAATAAATAGAAAAATCAAGTATATCATTAAAGATATTATCGGTTGCATATATTCATTCTACTAATATTATATCTCCCATTTGAAAATTTTGCACTCAATCTCTTGCAACTTTTAATAAAGAAAATCTAGGTATTTTTATATCTAGTCATTGTTTTAACTGTATTAAGCTTTCTTTTATTTCATCCAAACAAAAATTCCTTTTATCATCATATTTATATGGACTCTTTAATTTTTCTACAAAATCTTTTCACATTTGAAAATTATCCATATTTAAAATTCTTACATTAAATTTTTTTTCTAATTGTTCCTTTATTAATGGTGTAACTAATGAAGTTTTTCAACTTGCACTTCATCAAGAAATTCAAACAATAGTAACCTTATTATTCAAATGAATTTTTTCTATTTTATTACATAAAAAAGATATATTAGTAGAAGTAATATCTATATGTTTTTCTTTATGAAAAAAGGCATTCTCTTTTAATCATATAGGATTATTCATATCAAAGTGAGTTATTTTATTACTATTTAAAATAAAGTGAGAATTTTTTAACAAAAACTCTATCCCTGCGACAATATCATCATTTTTACTTGTAAAATAAAAAATATTATTATTTAAAAATAACAATTTTTTTATTCTTAAAACTTGCTTTCTAGAAAAATCACTATTGGAAGATAACACAATATATGCATTATTATAATTTTCTAACATATCTGGAACATAATTTCAATGTCAATAATCTTCTATATCAAAAAAATTAGAATATATTCCTGCTCATTCCTTTAATGCTAAGCTTATGTTTTCAGCAACAGAACAAAGGCTTCAACTTGTTAATATTGTAATCCTTTTTCAGAATCTTCTTTTAGGTGAATTAAATAAAAAATCTTGTAATTGATTAAAGTTATTATTATTTTTAGCACTTCTTATAATTTTATAAATAAGATCAATATCTAATATTTGTCATAATACAGAAAAAAATAATTCACATGCGATTATATATGAAATAACAGAACTAGCAGGACGACAAAATAATTTTTCTTCGTGAGGAAAGATTCTTATTGTAAGTATTCTTTTATCATCTTTTGTATATAATTCTTTTTTTTCAGATTTTGCTGTAATGACAATTGTATGTGTATTATTTTGTACAGATTTTTCAGTTATAGATTTTATTAATCCTCTTGACCATCAAAAACTACATAAAATTATTAAATCATTTTTTTGTAACTCTAAATCATTAAATAAAGTTGGCGGAATAAATGTAATATTATATCATTTTTTTAATAATTCATAATAAAGTATTTTCATCGCTGGAATAGAACTTCAATTAGCACAACATATTATTCTATTTGCAAATTTTATTTTGTCCGTTGCTCTCTGAATTTCTATTTTATGATTCTTTAAACCTAAAGTTTCTTTTAAATATTGTTCAACATTATTTAAATGTTTTTCAAAATTTATTATTGATTCCATATTATTGTTTTTTCAGTTATAAAAATACCGTATAATTTATCAGATATTTTATCAGCATATATAAAATTCTAACATGGATGATTAGCCTCAGGAACTTACCTTGTAATTTTTTGGTTTTTAAACCTTTTTTTCTTTAATATATCTAATGGTATTTCAAATAATGTTCAATCTAAATCAAAAGCATATCAGTGAAAATTACTAGAAAGTAAATCTAAATTATCAGAAAACCCATTATATATTTCCATTTTTTCTAAAATATTAATATTGTTTACAATCTAATTATATTCCATTATTTGTCAATTAATTCTGTGTATTGTCCCATAGCAATTAATAAACAAAAAAATAGCCTTAATAATTTGTTTTAATACAATTTCTATGTTATAATATAAGAAAACTTTTTTATATTTAAATATGGAAAAATCTACAGAATATATAGGTAATGATACTATAAAGTCTTATTATAGCCTTGATAATAAAAATATAATTTTGAAAGAGGCTTTATTTGATTGAAAAAGCTTTTATGAATTTAGAAAAATACTTATTTTGGTTATAAAAGATATTAAATCTGAATATCCAAATGTAGATGATTTTTTACTAAATTTTAGTGGAAATCCTATTATAAAAAAAAGAATTGTTGATATTGTATCAGAAAATATACCTTTATTAAGAATTCTTAGATTATCAAAATGAGATGATTTAGTTAATTTTTCTTTTTGATGAATAAAAAAAATAAATGATTCTTATTGAGATAAATCAAGTATAGATGTATGTTTAAATAAAATTAAAAAATATATTCGATCTAAATTTTCAGAATATTCTAGTAGATTAATAAGAAAAAATTATAAAAATTTAACAATTGATTATAAAACTCCTGATAAACATTATTCAAGTGGAGAAATTATAGAGTTTTTATGAATATGAAAAGAAAAAATTGATTTATTAATAAAATCATTATTGAGTTGAGAAGATCAAAATTTGGTAGAATTAATTATTAATAATCTAGCTATTTCATCTTGAGTTTCTTTTGTTGAGTGAGATAGTTTGGAAGATAAATTATTTGCTTTCTATTCTTCTGAAATTAATTCTAGAATGAATTGAGAATATTTTAAATTTTCATGATTAGTTTCTAAATCAAAAGATATTGTAAGTCAAGAGTGAGAATTAATTTCAAAATTTTGAGATAAAAGTTTTGAACTATCATGAGCTTATCATAAAGTGTTTGTTCAAGATGATGTTAATTTCTGATGAATTAATCCTATATTAATTGAGGCTGTAAGGAAAAATGAACCAATTTGAGATGAACATTTATTTTCTTTGGTTAAAAAATATATTGATTCTTTGAATTTCTTTGATTTTATTGCTCCTTATGTAAATTTAAATAATGATTTTGAAGAAATTTATAAAGAAATAAAAGAGCTTGAATCATTAATCCAAAAATGAGTTGCTTATTTAAGTTTTGTAGATACTAATTATAAATGAACTTTAAACAGAACTGCATTGATTGAATACTCCAAATGAGTTGAAGGTTTAAGAGTTTTTATTGATATTGCATCTATGGGGATAATGAATTTTTCAGAATTCAGAGAAATTGCAAGAAAAATTAGTTCTTGAGAGATAACAGAGAGTAATAAATATGAATTATTTAATTCAGGGATGGAAACCACCATCAAATTTAAAAATTTTGTTGAGAATTTACAAAGGAAATATCCTAATATAAAATTATCTTTATGATGAGATGAAGTATTTATTTTTGTTCCTAGTACTGAGTGAATAGAGAAAGAAGAAGTTTTAGATAGTATATGAGAGTGTCTTAAGATGGAAGGACTAAATTGAAGGTCAGTTTTTAGTTATAAAAATGATGAACAAGAAAAACTTTACAATGATTTGGATAATATATCTTTTATAAGCAAAAAAATAGAAAAATTAATAAGAAAGTTCACACCAAATTTTGTTTGAATGCCAGATTTAGTAAAAGTTGATATACCAGATTGAATAAGGTCTTATATACTGTCCAAATCTTGAGAATATGAAAAAGAGTTATCAAGATTTTTATCTAATTTTGAAGAAAAAACATTATCTCAAGAGTGATATTCGGAAAAAGTAAGAGAATTGACTAATTATGTATGTACAGAAGTAAAAGATATTTTGTGAGATAGTGTCCCAATTTTTATATTTCTCCCAGAGTGACATACTACAGTTAGACATTATTACTATTTTAAAATAACAAATTGAAATATTCAGATTAGTATAAGATCTAATTAATTACTTTTAAGAAATCATTAAATTTTATTATTTCTACTCATTTATAATTTTCTCTTATATTTAAGTTTTTGTTATTATTTACAATAATATATTTTTTTCATTCAATTCATGTTTTTATTAATTTTCTTGCGCTACTTTTAATTTCATCATTATTACTACTATCTTTTGATATATATATTAATATTTTTGTGTTTTCTTTAAAAGCTATGAAGTTAAAGTTAAAAACTCAATTGATTCATCAATAAACCTTGTATCATAAATAAGATAGTACATTGTAAATATAGTTTTCTGTTAATGTATAGTTATCCATATTATTATATAGTAATATGGAATTTTTTATTCATATATCTGTAAAAAAGTATTTATTTTTTCATAATATCTCTTTTCATTTTTTCACATTATATTTTGCTACTTTTTTTATTATTTTTGAAGATATTAAATATTCCATATAGTCTATTGTTGTTGCTAGAGAAGTTTTTATATTATACCTCTTAAGAATTTTTTGAAAATCTCTTAGTGATATATAGTCATTATTTGTTGCTAATACAGCTGTAAATGACTTAAAAAGTTTTATATTTCTTACTTCAAACGCATAAATAATATCATTAAGTATTATTCTGTTTGTTATTGATTCTAGTAAATATTCTTTTTTAGAGTCTGTCTCTTCTTTTTCTGTAAGAATTCAGTATTTTAATATATTGTCTAATTCGCTTTTATAAGCTTTTGAGCTATAATCCGGTAATATCTCTATTTCTGGTTTTCCAAATACTTTTATATTATTTCAAATAAGTATTATTTTGTATTTTTTACTTAAAAACAAATCTTTTATAAACAAATCTACATCTAAAACTTTTTGTATATTCTCTAATATAATAAATTCAGGTTCTTCAGAATCTTTTATATAAAATTCAATCATTTTTTCCAAATCTTTTTTTTCTTTAATCTTTCAGTAAATATCTATATCTGTATTAAAATAAAGAGTAGCATTAGTTTTATTTATAGATTTTATATAACTTGATACTATTTCAGTTTTTCAGACTCATTCAATTCATGATATTATTATAAGTTTTTCTTTATTTAAGTCTTGGTTTATTTTATCAAAAAACTTATTTTTTACATTACTATTATTTTCTAAATTAAGAAAATATTCTTTATTTTTTTTATTAAGTACGCTCATTATATTAAATATTATATATTTATGTATTTACAAAAATCGAATTAATTATTTATTGACTTGTTTTTTAATATATTTATAAAAAAGTTTTTTTCAACTTTATTTTCTTTTTTCTTAAAAATATTTATAATTAAGGCATAGGGAAAAATTTTTAAGGAAAAATTAGCAAAAAACATTATTTTTTTCTAGATGAGAATTTTTCAAATGTTCCTTAAGATTAATAATAATAAATAATTTTAAATGAAAAAAGAAATAACAAATTTTTTATCAGATATAATTCTAAAAAATTATAATGTTGAATTAGAAGAATTAGTATTGCAAAATCCACCTAAAAAAGAATTATGAGATTATGCTTTTGCTTGTTTTCAGTTATCAAAAACTTTAAAAAAATCTCCAAATCTTATAGCTGAGGAACTAAGTTTAATAATTTCAAAAGAAATATCTTGAAATGAAATTATTGATACTGTGAATGTTTCATGACCTTACTTAAATATAAAAATAAATAAATTAAGTATAATAGATTCTTTTAAAAAATATAAATTTGGTGTATTTAATGAAAATGTCTATAAATGAAAAACAATTGTAGTTGACTATATATGAGCTAATATATGAAAACCCCTTCATATAGGTCATATGTGTACTCCAAATCAGGGTCAAGCAATGATTAATATTTATAAAAAATTGTCTTGTTATGTAATATCAGATTCTCATATGTGTGATTGGGGTATTATTTTGGGTAAGTTAATTACAGCATTTAAATTATATGGTGATAAAAATAAATTAGAAGAAAATGCAGTAGAACATCTTTTTGAATTATATGTAAAAATTAGTAACGAAGCTGAGGTAAATAAAGATCTTGAAGAAACTTTCAGAAGTGAGTTTAAAAAATTATCAAATTGAGATCCTGATTATATTAAATTATGGCAAAATTTTACAAAATGATCAATTGCTTCTGTTAATAAACAATTAGATAGGTTGAATGTAAAACCAGATTTTGATATATGAGAAAGTTATTATGAATGATTAAATTTCCCTAAGATTCAAAATTATCCAGATTTAAAGTATTCTATGAAAGATATAGTATCTGAACTAATTGAAAAATGAATTGCTGTAAAAAATGAGGATAATTCTGTATGAGTTATATTTTCTGATGAATCAAAAATACCATCTTGTATTTTACAAAAAAGAGATTGAACTCATTGATATTTAGCTTCTGATTTAGCTTCAATAAAATATAGAGTCGAAAACTGGTCTCCAGATAATATAATTTATTTTGTAGATGTAAGACAAAGTCTTCATTTTAAGCAGGTTTTTGAAATAGCAGATAGAGCAAACTGGATAAGTAAGGACAAATTATTTCATGCATATAATTGATTTATTAGTTTGAAAGATTGAGCAATGTCTACAAGGAAATGAAAGATTATAAAACTTGATAAATTACTTGATGAATCAGAATTAAGAGCTGAAAAAATAATTCTAGAAAAAAGATCTGATATAAAATGAGAAGAGTTAAAAAATCTAAGTGAAATAATATGAATTTGAGCAATTAAGTATGGTTATCTTAAAAAAAGTAGGGAAACAGATGTTGTATTTGATTGGGATGAGTTTATGACTTTTGAATGAAACTCTTGACCATATATTCAATATGCCTATGTTAGAGCAATTAGATTATTAGAAAAATCATGAATTTCTTCTGAAATAAATTTTTCTGATGATTACAAAGATGTAAAAGACCATTTTAAACAGCAACATTTAAATTTGATAAAACTTTTAATTAATTATAATTCTATATTATTTGAAACTGCACAAAAAAATATGCCTCATATTTTAGCTTGATATGCATATGAATTAACAAAATCTTTTAATTCTTTTTATAATAATGTTGAAGTTTTGAAAGAAAAAAATGAAAAAATTAGAAATTTTTCATTGATTTTAACAAAAACTTTTTCACAAACTATAAAAGATAGCTTTTCTTTACTTTGAATAGAGATGCCAGATAAAATGTAAATATAATAAAAGTGGTTGATTATAATAATTTTGCAAAAACATTTTCTAATTCTAGAAAAAATATGAAGTGGGAAGAAATAAATTATTTTATTTCTCTTATGTCTTTGGATAAACCAAAGACAGTTCTTGATGTTTGATGTTGAAATGCTAGACTATTGTGATGTCTAAAGTCTTCAAAAATAGAATTAATTGATTATTTATGAATTGATTTATCCTCTTGATTACTTGGTGAGGCAAAAAAAGCTTATCCGAAATATAATTTTTTAGAATTAGATATGCTTGATTTGAAAAAAATAAATAAAAAGTTTTCTGATATCTTTTTTATAGCTTCTTTTCATCATTTAAAAACTATTGAAGAAAGGCTATTAGTGTTATCTTCTCTTCATAATTTGTTAGAAAAGTGATGAAGAATTTATATGACTAATTGGGCTTTAAATAGTCCTTTAAATAGAAAAAAATATAAAAGTAGTCAGATTAATTGAAGTGAGAATAGATTTTGATCTTTAGATTACAAAATAAAAATATGAGTTTTTTCAAGATTTTATCATTCATTTTCTTTAGAAGAATTAAATTATTTATTTAGTAAAGCTTGATTTAAAGTTCTTAATAATTATTTATTTGAAAATAATAAGAATTATGTTAGTATAATTCATATATAAACTTATATTCTCTAAAAACTTTTTTTAAACATGGAATATATAGATAAAACAGATAAGAAAGTAAATCTTATTATAAAAAAAGTTTCTTCATATATGACTAATCTTGAAGAATCTTATATTAGAGATGAGATAAATAAAGCATATATTTATGCAAAAGATGCTCACAAGGGGCAATTAAGAATGAGCTGAGAACCTTATATAACCCATCCAGTTGAGGCAACAATAATACTTCTTGATTTAAAACCTGATATTCCTTCTATTCAGGCTTGTCTTTTGCATGATGTTATTGAAGATACTCCAAAAACTTCTGTTGATATTTCAAATGAATTTTGAGAAGAAGTAAGTTTTTTGTGTCAATGAATGGAGAAACTATGAAAGGTTAGATATTCTTGAGAAGATAGAGATATATGAAGTTTAAGGAAAATGTTTGTTGCAATGGCGGAAGATTTGAGAGTTGTCTTTATAAAACTTTCTGATAGGCTTCATAATATGAGAACCATTCAGTACCAACCTAAAAGAGAGAAAAGAATAAAAATTGCTTTAGAAACATTAAACATATATGCTCCAATTGCTGATAGGTTGTGATTATTTAATTTAAAAAATGATCTTGAACTTGAATGTTTTAAAACCCTAGAGTTAAAAAAGTATAGAAAAATAAAAAAAGAATTAAAAACTCTTGAAGAAAGTTGCAAATATTTTCTTGATAATGTTGAAAAAGAAATAGATCGCGTATTAGAATGAAAAATAAGTTGATATGAAATTGATTATAGAATAAAATCAATTTATTCTATATATAAGAAAATGAATAAAAAGTGATGTGATAATCCTCATGATTTATATGATATCTTTTGAATTAGAGTAATTGTTGATTCTGTTTCAGATTGTTATAAAGCTCTATGATTAATTCATAATGAATGGAAGCCTATCCCTAATAAATTTAAAGATTATATAGCTCTACCTAAACCAAATTGATATAAAAGTCTTCATACTACAACTATATGATTGTTAAAACAGTTTAGAAAACAACCTACAGAAATTCAGATAAAAACTTTTGAGATGAAAAGGTATGCTGAGGTTTGAGTTGCTGCTCATTTTTGATATAAAGAAAAATGAAGTTCTGTTGCTAATGAAGACATTGATTGGGTAAAAGAGTTAAAGGAATTAACCCAAAGTCTTTGAAACAAAGATTTTATGTCTTCTCTAAAAATAGATGTTTTCAAAGATAGAATATTTGTTTTTACTAGAACTTGAGATAATATTAATTTACCAGCATGATCAACACCTATTGATTTTGCATATTATATACATACTGATTTATGAAACCATATTGCAATTGCAAAGGTTAATAATAATGTTTATCCTCTTGATAAAGAGCTTTGTAATTGAGATGTTGTAGATATTGTTATTGACAAAAATAAAAAACCTAATCCTTTTTGGCTTTCTTTTGTTAAGACTGCCAAAGCTAAAAAATGTATTAAATCATTTTTAAAAATAGAAGATAAAGAGAGTAATAGAGAAAGATGAAAGTGAATAATGAATAAATATCTTGTAAAATCTTGATTAAGTGCATTTGATAAAAATTTATCAATACTTAGAATAATTGATTGAAGGGAAAATAATATTGAAGAAAGATGGTTATTACTTGAACAAGTGTGAAATTTTAGTATAACTCCTTCTTCACTTTTCAGAAAGATTCTTAAGGCTCAAAAAATAGTATTAGAAAAAAAAGAAATTTGAAAAGAGGTATCTGATATTATTAAGAAAGATGACAAAAAAAGCGATATAATAATATGATGAGAAGAAAATCTTAAGTATACTCTTTGTTATTGTTCAAGAAGAAGATTACCAGATAGAATGGTTGCTCATATAAATAATAAATGAGTTATAACTATTCATAATAGAAAATGTAAAGTTTTAGAAAAAGTAAATACAGATAGATTATTATCTGCTTATAGAGCATGAGAACACAATGATTATGTTATTTTCAAATTAGAGTTTATATTTAAAAATAGAATTTGAGTTCTGAAAGAATTAAGTGAAATTATATATTTTATGAACATAAATATATATGATGTTAATTCAAACAGAATAGACTATAATACATCACACATAGTAATAAAAGTTGAGATTCTTGATTATGATTATATGATTATTGATAGACTTATGGAAAGAATAAGACTCAATTTTAAGGATAATTTGTGTAGTAGTGAATTTAGTATAGAAAAATAAAAAAAAATCTCTTTTAAGAGATTTTTTTTTATTTTCTAATTTCTAGTTTTTCAATAACTTCATTATATTTTTCAGGGTCTTTTCTTTTTAAGTAAGAAAGTAATTTTCTCCTTTTAGATACCATTAGTAAAATTCATCTTCTTGAATGATTATCTTTCTTGTGTTCTAGTAAATGATTTTTCAAATTTTCAATTCTTGAAGTAAGTATTGCTACCTGTACCTCAGGACAACCAGTGTCTGATTTTTTTGAACCGAAACTACTTACTATTTTTTTCTTTTCTTCTTTTCCAATAGCCATATTATGTATTTTTATAAATATAAATTTTTGTAACTTTCCAAAAAATACATCAGAAAATTACGATAACAATTATATGATAAAAATTTAAAAAGTAAAATTTAATTGAATTTATTATTAATTAATATAAAATGATAGGGCTATTTATTAATAAAAAATTTAATGCAAAAGTTTGATAATTTTTATTTTAAATCATTTAATTTCGATAAAAAAAATCTTTTGGGATATTTTAATTATTATTTTGATAGTAATGATAATAGTTGAATTAAAGAAGAATTTGAGGAAATTGTTGATTTTAAATGCGATTTTCTAGAATTGAATATACAATCAAAGGATGATGCTATACTAGATAATATTTTATTTAATATTCATTTAGCATTATGAATAAGTTATTACAAACTTTTTCCAACAAGATATTTGTTTGTTGAGTCTTGATATTTAGATGATAACCAGATAAGATTTTGGGAAAAGTTTTATCTTTTTTGATTATGAGAATTTCTTATTAAAAATGAAATAAACCCAAATTGAATTATTAACTTTAAAAATACTTTGCTGAGTAAAAAAGAAATTAAAAAGTTCAATATAAAATCAAAAAATATTTTGTTGCCATGGTGATGATGAAAGGATAGTATTGTCAGTTCTATATTGTTAGATTCTCTTGATTTCACTCCTTTTATTTTTTGAAAGCTAGATACTATAAAAGTAAATACTTTAAAAGTTCTTTGAAAGAAACCTTTACAAATAAAAAGGTCTCTTTCAAAAAACTTATTTTCTTTAAATAAAAAGGGATACTATAACTGACATATTCCCATAACATGAATAATTGCATTTATATCTCAATTAGTTTGCTATTTGTATGATTATAGATATACAGTTTTGTCAAATGAAAAGTCTGCAAGTGAGGCTAATACTTTTTGGCATTGAATTAGTATTAATCATCAGTATTCAAAATCATATGAATTTGAAAAAGATTTTAATGATTATGTTTTTGATTACATATCTGAGGACTCTAAATATTTTTCAATATTAAGATGATTTTATGAATATAGGATTGCTCAAATATTTTCTAACAAAGCAGAGAAGTATTTTTCTTCATTCTCAAGTTGCAATAAAAACTTTTTTATAAAATCTAATCTAAAAATAAATTGAAATTGGTGTAATAAGTGTGAAAAGTGTTGTTTTGTATATTTATTGTTATCATCATTTCTTTGAGAAAAAGAATTAGAAAATATTTTCTGAGCTAACTTATATAAAGGTAATGAATTACTTGTGACTTTTCAAGAGTTATTATGATTCTCTTGAAATAAACCATATGAATGCGTAGGTACTTATAAAGAATGTTTATTTTCTGCTTATAAATCTATAAAATATTATAAAAAATTAAATCTAAATTTACCTTACATTCTGAAAATACTTGAAAAAAATGTAGTAACACAGGTAGAAAAAGTATGAGAGAAAAATATTGAATTAGACTTATTGAAAAATTATGAAAAAAACTTTATACCAAGTGAACTAAGCTTTGTCTTTAATTTATTATAAATCACTTTTTTTCTAATCTTATTATTTCTTCATTTAATAAATTCTCGAAAATATCTTTTTTGAAATATAATGAGTCAGCTATTCTACTATCATAAGATTTGTTTGTTTTTGAGTATATAATTTCTTTTCTATAACATTTAACATCAAGACAATAGTCTTTTTTTATAATTCAATTAGGTATTTTAACCTCTGTATTTTTTATATATCAAAGTTTAATAGCTTTTTCAATTATCTGGTGCCAAATATATCATGCACCAGTTATTCAAGTTACTCAAATCATAGATGAATTATCATTATTTCAAACCCATATTCAAATAATAAAATTAGGGTGGTAAGAAATTATTAAGTTATCTCTAAAATCTGAGCTAGTTCAAGTCTTTACAGCTTGAAATATACTTGTGTTTAATATTGAATTTACTCAGAAACTAATATCTCTATTATCTGGATTTTTTAATATATTATATAAAAGAAATTTATTAATATCTTCTCCTTTTGGGATTAAATTTTTATAACTATTTACCAAATTATATAGTGTTATATCAGGATTTCATAAAACAAGAGAATATCAATAATGATTAGGTGGATATTCTAGTTCAAAACCAGATTTTTTATAAAAATCATAAACTTCTTGTAATCATATTTCTTTAGCCAATCTTACAGATGCATTATTTAAACTATTTCATAATGCCTTTTTAAGTCTAATAAGTCAATATTCTTTTAGTGAATAATTTTGAGCTAAAAAAGTTTTATTTTTTATTCCAGTATTATACTTTGTTTCTAAATCAATTAAAAAATCATCACTATTAGCTCATTTCATAAGTGCTAAAAGGTATAAAAATGGTTTCATTGTACTTCAGGGTTGTCTTTTTGACCTTATTATATCTACCTGTCAATCAATTTCTTTACTATAAAAGTCCTTACTTCACTGGTATATTAGTATTTCTCAGTTACTAGGATTAATAGCAAATATAGCTCCATTAGTTACATTCTTAGACTTTAAAGAGTTAATAGTTTTGTTTAAAACTTTTTTTGAAAAACTTTGTAAATCATAATCAATTGTTTTTATGTTATTATTTGTTACAAAAGGGAAAAGATCAATATTCTTTTTTTTATTGAGAACAAAAATCTTTTTCTCAAATTTGTAATTAAGTTTTTTCTTAACTTTTTCAAAATATTCTAAAAAGTCTTTGTCTTTTAATGATTTTATAGAAGGATTATTAATAAGGGATACTAAGATAGTTATTTCTTCATCTGTTAAATTTTTTAATTGTTTTTTCTCAAAATAAATATTACTTGCTCACTTTAATCAATAAATTCAATTTCATAAATATATATTATTTAAGTAGTTATTTAGTATCTCTTCTTTACTGTATATAATTTCAAAAGATATTGCTAAAATAGCTTCTCTTATCTTTTGTAAATAAGTTCTACTTTTATTTTTAAAATATCTATTTTTAATATATTGTTCAGTGATAGTACTTCCTCACGAAATCTTTTTTCAATAAATATTATCTTTTATTGCTCTAATTTTTGATGGAATACTAATTCATAAATGTTTAAAGAAATTTTTATCTTCAATCTTTATAATAGATTCTATTATTTTAAGGTTTTTGTCATAAAAGATATCTTTTTCTTTATATCATCAAGGTTTAGATTTGTCAGTTATAATTTTTCAATTTCTATCCTTTAAAAATATTCTTCAAGGGCTATTTTCAGTATCTTCTTTATAAGTTATAACTGGATAAAAACAATATACAAAAAGAGTAATAATAATTATTACGCTTATTGTTAATGCTATATTTTTTTTATTCATTTTTATTTTTTTATAAAAATTATTTTTTACATTATATTAAAAAATAATTTTTATAAAAATTTTGATTTTATTATATCTTTATATATAATCATTTTACTCTTTTAATAATTAAAAAAAATATATGTTTAAAAAGTCGATTATAATTTCAATTTTATTGATTATTTTGTCATCTTGTACTCCTGCCAAAAATGAGACTCCAGAAGATGTTTTACTTAAAAATCAAACTTCACTTATAGAAAAATTTGAGAAATATTTTTCTCAAATTAATGTTTGAGAATCTAATACTGTTGCAGACTTGTCTATTAATTCACCTGAATGAGATGTTAATGTAGATTTAAAATCAGATTTTGATTTTGATAAAACTAAAGAATCTTTTGCTTGAGATATTAAGTGAAATGTAAAAGTTGTATCTGAAGATATCAATTGAAGTTGAACCTTAGATGTTTCAATGTTGATGGATAAAAAAACTTTGTATACAAAGTTAAATGACTTTAATCTTTCTATGCCATGAGAGGATTGAGATAAATCAGTTGCTCTTGTAAAAGCTATGTTTTTAGGATATATTTGAAAATGGATATCCCTTGATTTATCAAATGATGATTATTTAAGAACTCATAATACTTCATCATTATTTATGTCTAATAAAGATTTTCTAAATGTTTATAAAAAATATCCATTATTGAAATTAGTAAAAGAAAATGAAGATCCTAATTTTTATAATTATGATGTAGAATTAAATAATGAGAGTATTGTTAGTATTATGAAAGAACTTTCGGACTTAAATGGTAAGAAAATAAATGAAAAAGACGTAGAGAATTTAAAAGAAGAAGTAAATAAAATAAAATTTTCTTGAAACATTAAAATTGATGTTAAGAAAAAAGAATATTTTGTTTTTTCTTGATCTGTAGATGAAATGAACTTTGGTGTTGATAATAACAAAAGTAATTTTATAGTTAATATGTCTTGAAATTGATGAGAATTAAAGATGGATTTAAAGAAGTCATTAAAATGATGAACTTTGACTATGTTTGTTTTAAATAACTGAAAAGAAGAGCTTAATGCTACTTTTGATATCAATCTTTCTGCTAAAAATATTGATATAGTTTGAAATATTGATTTTGAAGATGCAAAAATTAAGCTTGATGTTAAAAGTAAAATTAACGAAAAAAAGAGTATTGAAATCTCAGTTCCAAAGGAATCTATAAGTATAGAAGATATTATTAAAAAAGGTTTTTCTTGATGAATGTACTGAGCTGAGAGTATGGATACTATTAATGAATCTTGATCATTAGATATTAACGATTTATGAGAATCTACTAGTTCATGAGTTATTTGAGAAGAATATGATAAACAAATTCAATCTACTTTTGATGAATTAAATATTGATGGTTTAGAAAAAGATGTAGAAAATACAGAAAAAATTATAAATTCAGATGGTATGGATAAAAATAATTAAAAAATCGAATATCTTTATAAAAAATAAGTAATACTTTAGTATTACTTATTTTTTATAAATTTAATTTTGAATATTTTCATTTGACAAAGAAAAAAAAATATTATTATAGAATCATATTAAATGTTAATAACTTTTTAATGAGCTTGCATAATTTTTATACATTTTTTTATTTCAATTTTTACTTTTTGGATGTTAGTTCAAAGGTTGTTTCTTGTTGATAAATAATATATAAAAATTGTTTTCACTAAAGACCCTTTGAAATAAGGGGCTTTTTTAATATTTATTTCTAAATTATATGAAATATTTGGCAAATGTATTAAATGATATCGGATTAGAAGTAGATTCAGGTACCTCTAAAACTTTGTTAGTTTCTAAACAATTAGAGGATACTATGGTACTGACTAAAGGTCAAGTAGAAGAAATATTTCTAAAGTTAAATGAAAATACAAGGATTCAATTAATGGATGATGAAGATTATTTATGACTCCATAGAATATCGTCATTAAAAATATATTGAATAGAAAAACTAGAATTTACTTCAAATAATTTGTATATTTCAAATTGAAATATACAAAACTGAGAAATAAAGGGTTTTATTAAAAGAGATAAATGATTAAAAATTAATCCTAATTCTACGGTAGACGATTGAGTTGATCTAGAAGCTAACTTAGATTTAATGGTTGAAGTTTTATGAGTTAAGTCTACTATAAATAAGTTAATAAGATTCCCTTGATTACATTTCTCTAAAGATGCTAAAAATTGAATAAAAGTTACTAGAAAAGAGTGAAAAAAAAGAATTTTATAATTTAGAGTATAAAAAAAAGCAAATATATAAAAAAATGTTTGTTATACTTAATAGAGCATGTGAAATAAGCTCGAATAAAAATCCTAGTACATCTAATGTAACATCACTTTATAATCATTCTTGGATTAGAAATCTTGGACATTTATTAGATTTCTCACAAATAAAGGATTTTATTATTTTAATAATAGAAAAAGATATTCCTTTTAACTTAGTTACTTGAATGCAATTCTGATTATGATTACCTGATACTGGATATGCATTGACATAATTCAGGATTATTTTTTATATATAAAAACTTGAAAAAATTATATACATAAATATAATCCTTGCACCTTATTAATTAACCTTTATTTTAAATGGAAAAGTTAGAAAGATCTGGTTTGTTAGATTCTAATTTAACAAAACCATTAAATCAAGAATATCGTCCTAAATTATCGAGTTTTTTTTCTAATCTTGTAGTAGAAGTAGTAAGAAAAACTAAGGATTCTTCTATTTCTCCTCAAAAAAATACAGTTAGGAAATCTCAAAAAAATAGAGTTAGAAAATTAGAAAAAGATTTTAATGAAAACCAAGGAGATGATAAAGTAGAAAATTTATCTGATTTAAATAGAGAAGACCTTCATTATAAAATACATTTAGTTGGTAAAAATTCTTGAAATTCATATTTTTTTTAATTAAATTATTTTGTAAATATATAGTTTTTTTAGAAAAAAGTTGGTATAAAAAAATTATTTATTATAATCTCTTCGTTATCTTTTTATTATATATTTCTAATATAATTAGATAACAGGAATATATTTTATATTATTAATATTAATATATATGAAAAAAATATTATTAGTAATAAGTATTATTACTTTATTTTCATCTTTTATTTATTCAGCTTCTGCTTGTAGTTGTATGAGACCATGAACTCCAGAAGAAGAATTAAAAAGAGCAGATAATGTTTATACTGCAAAAATAAAAGATGTAGAAATTATAACAGAAAAAAGAAGTTTTTATAATGATATAAAGAAAGAAAATAAATTTTATGATAAAAAGGTAAAAAAAGTTTCTCTAGAAGTTATGGATACTTTTAAATGAGGAAATAAACAAGGTATTGTTTATACTTCTTTAGATTGAGCTACATGTTGAGTAGATTTTAAAAATTCTAAAACTTGGATTATATATGACAAAGAAGATAATTGAAGACATAGAGTAAGTCTTTGTTCTAGAACTAGAAAATTAGAAAATGCAAAAGAAGATTTGAAAGTATTAAAAAAGGTAAAAGTATTAAAAAAGAAAAAAGTTTATAACTCAAGAGAAGAATTTGAAAAACAAGAGTGAAAAACTTGTCAGTCTGCAACTGATTGATGTAACACTTATTTTGTAGTTGATTGAAAAATTTGAGCTGGAACTTTGATGTATTGTGAAGATGAAAATTGAAAAGAGGCTAAGGAAGAGTGGTTTTGTTTAAATAGAAAAGAAATGAAAGTAAAAGGTATTTATAAGACTAGAGAAGAATTTATAAAAGCAGAATGAGAAACTTGTGAGACAGCAACAGATTGAGTTAATACATATTTTTGAAAAGATTTTATGGCTTCAACTCTTATTTGAACTCCAGAAAATTTTGTTCCTGAATGGAAATGTATAAAGAAGAAAGATAAGTTAGTAAATTTAGTTTGAAATGATAGGGATAGTCATTGATGTAAGGCTTCGGCTTGATACTCTTGGTCAGAGAAGCTTAATAAATGTATAAGACCTTGGGAAAAGAATTTTGTTTTAAGCAAAAATGACGTAAATTTATTTAACCATATAAAATGAAATTTACCTAAAAGAACTCTGAATAAGGTTGATATACTTTTTTCTAAATATACTAAGAAAATTTCTAAATATAGTACTTCAAAACAAGTTAAAATAAATAATAAAATTGTTAAAAAATTGGAAAAAGTTATTTCAAATTTACTTATGAAATATCCTCAAGATTCTGTTTTACCAAATAAAGTAAATAATAAATATAATGCTTTAGTATATTTAAAATTAAAATTACAAATTTTTTCAAATGAAATTAATATGAATTCTTGAAAATAATATTGATTAAAAAGTTAATTATAAAAATAATTACATAATTTAAAATATACATTTAAAGAGAGAAAAGTTAAATTGCTTTTTCTCTCTTTTTATTCATTTATGAATTTTAGCTTTTTTTATATTTTATAATTAATATCTATATTTTTTCAGATGTTACTTAATTTGTAAAAAAATTAAGTAATTTTAAATTATTTTTTTAAAGTCACTTTTGAGTATTTTAAAATAAGATAAGCTAATACTAATAGTATTTATAATTATGAAAAATATTATTAAAAGTACTAAATTTTGAATTCTAAAATCTATATCTGGTAAATTTATAAAGTTATGATTTGAATTATATATTCAGATATAACTATTTAGATAATATATAGATAAATATATTATTAATAGAGAAAGTATTAATCAAAAAATAGAGATAATAAATCATTCTATTATGTATATCATTGTTATTTTTTGTCTTGTTATTCAAATAGCAAACATAATAGAATTATCTTTTTTGCTTTCTATTATTCTTAAAATCAAAAAACTAATTAAACTATAGGTGATTATTAATAAAATAATACTTACAAATAGAAATCATATTTTATATAGTATTTTTACTAAACTTTTTATTTTTTCCTTTTCTTTTTTATTATTTTTAACTGTATATCACAAGTTTTTGATACTTATTTCTAATTTATCTATATCTGTATTTTTATCTGTTTCTAAAAATAATTTTTGTACCTTTGTCTTTTTTCATAGTGATAAGTTTATTTTTTTGAGCCAAGAGTAAGGAATAGATATAAGCATAAAATTAGATCACTCTCAGAATCCTACTATTTTTCATTTCATTTTTAGACCTTTATTAGGACTTTTTGTAAGAGAAGATTTTCCAAAAACAATATTAAATTCTTTTCATAAAATTAATTCTTTTGTTATCTTTTCTGCACTTTTGTCTTTAACAAAAATCGCTATTAAAGAGCTAACAACTTTATTAGAAACAATTAGAGGAATATAGTTTTGTTTATCGTTAAAGTTTTCAAATTTTTTATTAAATATACTTTCATCTAATCATTCTAAAAATATATCTGTTGTGAAATAATTTCACAATAAATTTATACTCATAATAGCGGGTTCGTTAAAATTGGCTCATTTATAAACTTTTTTTATTCAATCTATATTACTTATTTTCTCTATTTCAGAGTTCTTGAAATAATCTTTTTTATTTACTATATCACTTAAAAAAGAAGAAATAGTTGAGTTGTTTTTTTCAATTATTAATTTATTATCTCAAATATCTCAGGAATATATAGTATTTGTTAAGTTCTCTAAATATGATTTTCAAATTTCTAAAAAAAGAAAAATAGAAAAACCAAAACTTAAAAATACTATTAATAAAAGGGAAGAGAATTTTTTATTTAGTAAGTTACTTAATGAAATTTTAATTACTTTTAACATATTATTTTAGAAGAAATTATAGTTTAATTTAGCTTTATTATTTTATTAAAAAAACTTTTGTTCTCATTATTATGATTCACTGAAATAATAGTTAAATTGTATTTTTTATGGGCTATATCTAATATTTTATAAAAATTATCAACATTTTTTTTATCTAAATGTGAATTAGCTTCATCAAGCAATAATATGCTAGGTTTATTAAATAGAGCTCTAGCAATTGCAACTCTTTGAAGTTCTCATCATGATAGAGTATCTAATTTTTTCTTTTTAATTTTTTCAAGGTTTAATTCTTTTATTAATTTTTCACATCTTTTCTTAACTGGAAAATCGACCTTACATATTTTTGAAATAAATTTTATATTATTTTCTACATCTAGTTTATCGTACAAATTAAAAAATTGGAAAACAAATCATATTTTTTCTTTTCTAAAATCACATAATTGTTTTTCTGAGAATTTTCAAATATCTTCTCAATCTATTTCTACTTTTCAAGAGTATTTATTATCTATTCCTGAAATTATTTTTAATAAAGTTGTTTTTCAGCTTCCTGATTCTCAAACTAACATAACTTTTTCTCAGGTCTTTATTTGAAGATTTAGCTTCTCAAAAATAATTCTATTATTGTAGAATTTAGATAGATTTTTTATTTGAATCATAATTTAGCTTAATTATTTATAATTCTTCTTTAATTGGGAATCATTGATCCATAAGCATTTTTCTTAGGTATTTTCATTTCAATTTTCAAGGTATATAATGATAATGTAGGTGTTCTACACTTCTATTTGCTATTGTTTCTCTAAGGCAAGAAAAATAATTATCCTCTCCAAAAAACTCTTTTAAAAATATATTTACATTTTTAAAATCTAGTATTTCTTCATCACTTAAATCTAGGTAACATTTTTTATGAGTATAGGGGATAGCCATTAAATGTTTTTCATTTCAAGAATATGGATACATATTATGCATTATATACCAACACTTTCATTTCCAGATTATATGTCCTTCTTGCTCTTTTATATTAGTACAAAATGGACAATCTTCTAATCAATATCTTTCTTTTCAGTTAAGTTTTTTGTGATATTCCTCCCTAGTTCATAAGTTTATCATTTTTATTTATAATTTATAATTTAATTATATTACATATATAATATATAGTGTTTGATAAAAAATCAAATTATTATTTTTATAGTGTATGAATTCATAATATATGGTTCACTTTTTTATAATTAGGAGATATTTTAAGTTTCTTTATTCTATCCATCATTCATTTATTGCTTTTGATAAAATAGGGTTTATTTCATTATCTATGTATTCTTCTAAAGGATAGTCCTCAAAATCTTCTTTTGAAAATTTTAGATATCAATATTTTATGTCGTGATTTAAATAAAGTTCAAGTAGTTCTTTATCTGACTTTGTTATTTTAAGTTCTTTTATCTTTTTATAAAAAAGAATTAAACTGTGATAGTTTAAAGATTTTGCAATTTCTGTTAATAACTCTCAGCTAATAACAGTCTCTTGCTTTAGCTCTATTCATTTTATTCATCAAAATATTTTATTGAAATCTTTTAATTTTGTTTCACTTTTTTCTTCTATTTTAGTTTCAATTTGTCTCATAATTTTTTCTCTAGTATCTTCCACTATTTTAGAAAAGATTTTATTTGAATGTTCTTCTTCATACTGTTTCATTGCTTCTAATATAACATCTCATCATTCAATTTCTCCAGAAACTTTTTTTAACATATCAAAAAAAGTTCTTTTTTTTTCTTCATTTAATAATATATTTTTTAGCATATCTTCAGCATAAAATTTGTTTTTTATAGAAAAATTACCATTATAATGTATTCAAATAATTTTTTCTAGTATTTTTCTTGCTCAACTATGGAAAGAAAATAAATTATATAATACTCCATCAGCATTATCACAATCAATTCATACTTTTGTTTTATTTTTTTGTATATTTCTTTCCATTTTTCATAATTTAAATATAAAATAGTTACTTTTTTAGAAAAAGCTAAAGTTATATTATAAAAATGCCTTATCTTCTAACATATTATACTTATACAAATATTATACAAATGATTTTGAATAAAATTATTTTGGAAATCTTAGAAAATACCACATTTTCTGATTTTTTTATTGACTTTTTTGCTTATTAGATATACTTCTTTTTAAGGCACACCCTTGATTGTGTAATTATTGTATGGGGAGTGTAGTTTTTTGTGTATTAAAAACTAGTTTGTGATTGTGTAATTCTAGAAAAATCATAGTTTTTAAAAAAACGACTTTACAATTTTATTTAACAAAATTTTTATGACAAAAAGAAAACCTACTTGTAAAGATGTATGAAGTTTGTATGAAATAAAATGAAGACATTATTATACAGATGACAGATCTATTGCATGAATTCCAGAACTTTTGGAAGTTCAAAAAGATTCTTATAATGAATTTTTACAAAATGGACTTGATAAAGTTTTTAGAGATAGTTTTCCAATATCAGATTTTTCTGAAGAAAAAGTTGATATATATTATAAGTGAATGTCTATAGAAGAACCAAAATATGATTATGAGACATGTAAAAGAAAAAATTTAAACTATGAAGCTCCTTTAAAAATTCAATTAGAAATGTTGAACAAAGAAACTTGAGAAATAAAGTCTCAAGATGTTTATATGGGTTGAATACCTATAATGACAGAAACTGCTGCATTTATAATTAATTGAATTGAAAGAGTTATAGTTAATCAAATTATAAAATCAACAGGTATATTTTTTACTCCTTCTGATTCTTGATTTAGTTTAAAAATTATTCCCCAAAAATGAACTTGGTTAGAAATTGAAATCGAAAAAAAATGAATAATAAATGTGAAAATAGATAAAAAAAGAAAAATTCCTATATCTGTTTTATTAAGAGCTTTTTGATTAGAATCTAATGCAGAGATTTTAGATGCATTTAAAGATCTATGAGATGATATAATTGCTACTAATATAGCTCCAACTCTTGAGAAAGATAAATCTACTAATAGACTAGAAGCTCTTCATATTCTTTATAAATTACTTAGACCTTGAGATTTAGCCACAGATGAAAGGGTTGAAGAACTTTTTGATGTAACTTTTTTTGATACAAAAAGGTTTGACTTAGGAAAAATTGCTAGAATGAAGATACAACGTAAATTATGAATAAAAACTAAGCATTCAGATGAAAAATGAGAATTTTTAAGTATAGATGACTTAGTTATTTCTTTGAAATACTTTTTGAATTTATTTTATTGAAAGAAATGATTTGTAGTCGATGATATTGACCATTTGGAAAATAGAAGAATTAGATCAGTTTGAGAATTAGTTACTGATAAAATTAAAGTTGGTATTGCAAGAATGGAGAGAATTGCAAAAGATAGAATGACAATAGTTGAATTAGATGATGCTACTCCATGAACATTTATTAATTCTAGGCCTATAGTTGCTATATTAAAAGAATTTTTTGGTTCAAGCCAACTTTCTCAATTTATGGATCAATCAAATCCATTATCAGAAATATGACATAAAAGGAGATTATCAGCACTTTGACCTGGTTGATTAACAAGAGAAAGAGCTTCTTTTGAAGTTAGGGATGTTCATCCTACTCAATATGGTAGAATATGTCCAATTGCAACTCCAGAATGACCAAATATATGATTAGTTCTTCATTTTGCAACTTACGCTAGAGTAAATAAATATTGATTTATATTAACTCCGTTTAGAAATGTTGAACATACTGTTAAAAATGATTGAAAATCTATAGTAAATAGAATAGCTCTTTGAGATATAAAAGATGAGAAGGGGAATGTTATTGTAAAAGATAAATCTCTTGTAACTGAAAAACAGGCAAAAGATATTGAGAAAAAAATTAAGAGTGAAGAAATAGAAGTAAGATGATATTTGGGTAAAAATTTTGATTATTTTGATGCAAATCAAGAAAGAGTACTTACTATTGCCGAAGCTAATTCTGATGTTGATGAATTTTGAAATTTTTTAAATACAAGAATTAGTGCAAGAGCATGAAATGTTCCTATTATCTCTTATATTAGGGAGATAACTCATATTGATGTTTCTCCTAAACAAATAATGTCAGTTGAAACAAGTCTTATTCCGTTTTTAGAACATGATGATGCAACTAGAGCAGAAATGGGTTCTAACATGATGAGACAGGCTGTTCCTTTGCTTGTTCCAGAAGCTCCAGTAGTATGAACAGGTATGGAAAGAATAGTTTGAGAATGATCTGGTTATGTAATTATAGCTGAGGATTCTTGAGAAGTTTTGTGAGTTGATGCTAAACATATAACTGTTTTATATAAATCATGAGAAAAAAAGACTTATGAATTGAAAACATTCAATAGGTCAAATCATGATATGATAGTTAATCAAAAACCACTTGTTTCAAAGTGAGATAAAATAAAAAAATGAGATTTATTAACTGATTGACATTCAATAGATAATTGAGAGTTAGCAATTTGAAGAAATTTAAAAGTTGCATATATGTCTTGGAATGGTTATAACTTTGAAGATGCTATAATTATCTCTGAAAAATTAGTTGAAAAAGACTTTTTTACATCAGTTCATATTAAAGAATATACTCTTGATGTTAGAGAAACTAAATTAGGACCTGAACAAACTACTGATGATATTCCAAATGTATCTGCCGCTAAATTAAAAGATTTAGATGTTGATGGTATAATTAGAAATTGAGCATATGTCGAATGATGAAGTATCTTAGTTTGAAAAATTACTCCAAAGTGAGAACAAGAATTATCACCAGAAGAAAGACTTTTGCGTGCTATATTTTGAGATAAATCAAAAGATGTAAAAGACAGTTCTCTAAGAATGCCTGCCGGACAATGATGAAAAATATTAGAAGTTCATGTTTTAAAAAGAGAGAATTGAGATAATCTTCCTACTTGAGTTTTTAAACAAATAAAAGTTTATGTTGCTCAAACTAGAAAATTAGAAGTATGAGATAAAATGGCTGGTAGACATGGTAATAAATGAATTGTTTCAAGAATCGTTCCGGTTGAAGATATGCCTTTTACAGAGGATTGAGAACCAATTGATATAATTTTGAATCCACTTTGAGTTGTTTCAAGAATGAATATTTGACAAATACTTGAGACTCATTTGGGTATGGCTGCCAAAAATATGTGAATAACTATTGCTACACCTATACTTAACTGATTATCAGTAGATAAAGTAACACAGTTGATGAAAAAATCATGAATGGAAGAAGATTGAAAAGTTCAACTATTTGATTGAGAAACTTGAGAGCCTTTTAAGGAAAGAACAACAGTTGGTATAAAATATATGTTGAAACTTCATCATTTAGTTGAAGAAAAAATTCATGCAAGGTCTGTTTGACCATATTCAATGGTAACTCAACAACCACTTTGAGGTAAAGCTCAGAATTGAGGTCAGAGATTTTGAGAAATGGAGGTATGGTGATTAGAAGCTTATGCTGCTTGAAATATTCTTCAAGAGATGATAACTATTAAATCAGATGATGTGGCAGGTAGAACTCAAGCTTATGAAGCAATTGTTAAAAATTCTACAATTAAAAAACCAAATATTCCTGAATCATTTAATGTACTTATAAAAGAATTGCAAGCAATTTGATTAGATGTTAATTTATTAGATAAGGATGAATTAATAGATAAAGAAGAAGAAATATCTAGAAAATATGAAGAAGTTATTGCAATTGAAAATAAAGCTGTAGAAAGTAGTAAAGAAGAGGAAAAATAAAATTTTTAATCTATAATAATAAAACTAATGTTTGATAAAAGTTTAGATAATTTCTTAAATGATAAAATAACAGATTTTTCTGAAATATGAAAAAATATTTGAAAGAAAGATATTACTGAAGGTAAAAATCTTGATAATCTTTCTTGAATATCTTTATGAATTATATCTCCAGAAAAGGTTAGAAGTTTATCATATTGAAAGGTACTAATAAGTGAGACTATAAATTATAGAACTCAAAGACCAGAAAGAGGTTGATTATTTTGTGAGCAAATATTTTGACCAAGAAAGAATTTTGAATGTGCATGTTGAAAATATAAAAGGATAAGATATAAATGAATAGTTTGTGAGAGATGTTGAGTAGAGGTTACAAAGGCTTCTGTTAGAAGAGAAAGAATGTGACATATTGAACTATATGCTCCAGTTGCCCATACTTGGTATATGAAATCAGTTCCTAGTAGAATTGGTTTACTATTAGATTTACCTGTAAAAAAGTTAGAACAAGTTGTATATTTTGCATCATACATAATTACTGATGTATTTGAAGATAAAAGAGATGATGCAATTAGGGATTTAGAAGATAGATATAAGGTTTCTAAAACAGAAATGCAAAAAGAGGTTCAAAAAGAAGTTAATGAAATAAAACTTAAAAAAGAATCTAAGGAATTATCAGCAAAAAAAGCTGTTGAAGCTGAAGCAATTGCTATGAAAAGATTGGATGATCTGGTTTCTGAATTTGATGAGATGAGAGCAAGTTTAAAAAACCTTAGTGTTTGAGAAGTTGTTTGAGAATTAGAATATAGAAATCTCTCAGATAAATTTCCTCATGTATTTAAATGATGAACTTGAGCAGAATTTCTAAAAGTCTTATTATCTAGAATAGACTTATTCAAATTTATTGAAGAAAGACAAATTGAATTAAAAACTGCAACTCAAGCAAAACAAAAAAAGATTTTACAAAAGATAAAGTTAGCATGAAATCTTCTTAAGTCATGACAAAGGCCAGAATGGTTTATTTTGGAGGCTCTTCCAATAGTACCACCAGATCTTAGACCAATGATACAATTAGATTGAGGTAGATTTGCTAGTTCTGATTTAAATGATTTATATAGAAGAGTAATTAATAGAAATAATAGACTTAAAAAATTAATAGAATTGTGAGCACCTGATGTTATTTTAAAAAATGAGAAAAGAATGCTTCAAGAATCTGTTGATATGTTGATAACTTGAGAGACTAGAACAAATAGATCTGGTTTTGTAACTGCGAATAAAAAGAAATTAAAATCATTGACTGAAATATTAAAAGGTAAGCAAGGTAGATTTAGACAGAATTTGTTAGGTAAGAGGGTTGATTATTCAGCAAGATCTGTAATTGTTGTTTGACCTAGTTTAAAAATGGATGAATGTTGAATCCCGAAATCAATGGCTTTAATACTTTTTAAACCTTTTATTATAGCAAAACTTATTGAAAACGGTGTTGTTTACAATGTTAAACATGCTGAAAAGATGATTGATAAGAAAATTAAGGAAGTGTGGGATGCTCTTGATGAAGTAATTGAAGGTAAATTTGTATTAATGAATAGAGCTCCAACTCTTCACAGGTTATCTATTCAAGCATTTAGACCTGTCTTAGTTGAAGGGAAAGCAATCCAACTTCATCCACTTACTTGTACTGCATTTAATGCCGATTTTGATGGTGATCAAATGGCTGTTCATTTACCACTAACTGATAAAGCACAAGAAGAAGCTGCTCAGTTAATGGTAACTAGTAAGAATTTATTAGCTCCAAGTTCATGAGAACCTATAGTAACTCCTTCTCAAGATATGATACTTTGATGTTATTATGTTACAGCATTAGAAGAAGTTAAAAAAGATACTCCTCTTAGATTTTATTCTGATGTATCTGATCTATCTAACGCTTATGATGCATGAGTAGTATGATTAAAAACACCTGTAAAAGTTAGGGTTGATTGAAAGATGGAAGAAACTAGTTATTGAAGATTATTGTTTAAACAAATAACACCTCCAGAGCTATGATTTATAAATGAAAAATTAACAAAATGAGTTATAAAAAGAATACTTTTAGATTCATTTGAATTATTATGAGCTGAATGAACTGCTAAATTTGTAAATGATATAAAAGATTTTGGTTATAAATATTCTACTGTTTCATGAATCTCTATATGAAAAGACGATATGAAAACTCCTGAAAATAAAAAAGATATTTTATTTGAAGCTTCAGAGAAAGTTAAATATATAGATAAGAAATATTGGTATGGTTTTTTAACTGCAAATGAAAAATATTCTCAATCAATTGCAATTTGGTGAGAAGTTAAAAAAGTTATAGAAAAAGAAATGAAAGATTTATTTTCTATTGATAATCATGTTTATAATTTTATTGATTCATGAGCTAGATGAAATTGGTGAAATATTACTCAAATGTGTTGAATGAAATGATTGGTAGCTTCTACAACAGGTAAAACTATAGAACTTCCTATTCAATCTACTTTGAAAGAATGATTTACAACCTTAGAATATTTTATTGCTACTCACTGATGAAGAAAAGGTAAATCTGATACTGCCCTTAAAACAGCACAATCTGGTTACCTTACAAGAAGATTAGTTGATGCAGCACAAAATATTATTATCAAAGAAGATGATTGTAAAACTGTTCATTATAAGACTATAGTTAGATGAGAAAAACAATGAAGTTTTGAAGAAAAGTTTGAAGATAGGATTTATTCTCATACTATTGCTTTGCCTATTAAGGATAAAGATTGAAATATATTGGTTGATGCTTGAGTTATAATTGATGTAAAAGTACTAAAAATCTTAAATGATAATAATATTAATGAGGTTAATATAAGATCAGTTTTAACTTGCGAAACTGAATGATGAGTATGTAGATATTGTTACTGATTAGATTTGTGACTAAACAAAGAAACAGAGATTTGATCTCCAGTTTGAGTAATTGCAGCACAATCTATTGGTGAACCTGGAACACAGCTTACAATGAGAACCTTTCACTCTTGATGAGTTGCAAGTGAAACTTGAGATATGACTCAAGGTTTGGCAAGGGTTGAAGAATTATTTGAAGCTAGAAACCCAAAGGTTATTGCTGAAATCTCAGATATAGATTGAATTGTTAGTGTTTCTCATAAAGATAATGAAGCAATTATTTCTGTTAAGAGTGAAGAACTTTTAGAAGATGAATATTATTTTGGTGAATATTTTGAAGTTGCTGTAAAGCAATGACAAGAAATTAAAGCTAAACAAGTTATTGCTAGAAGTACTAAAGATAGACAAAAAATAGTTTCTAAATTTGCGTGAGTAGTTAAAAAAGTCTGAAATTGAGTAATTATTATTAAAGATTTAGAAAATAGAACTTTTGAATATAGATTTGAATTATGAAGAACTATTTTAGTTAAATCTTGAGATAAAGTTAGAAAAGGTCAAAAAATAACTATCTGAGATATTAGTATTCAAAAATTAATGAGTACTTGTTGAGTATTAGATGCTGAACAATATATTGTTGATGATATTAAAGCTATTTATTCATCACAATGACAAACTGTTAATTCTAAACATATTGAAATAATTGTTAGGCAAATGTTCTCAAAAGTTAGAATTCTTGATAAATGAGATACAGAATTTTTCCCTTGAGATATTGTTGATGTAATTAAATTTAAAAATACTAATGATGAATTAATATCAAATGGTAAGAAACCAAGTATTTGAGAAAGATTGTTGTTATGAATAACAAAAATTTCATTGTATACAGATAGTTGGTTATCTGCTGCAAGTTTCCAAGAAACTGTTAGAGTATTAGTTGAATGATCTGTTTCTTGAAAAATTGATAAATTGAAGGAATTAAAAGAAAATGTAATTATTGGTAGATTAATTCCTGCATGAAAACAATATAGAAAAATTAATAATGAAGTTATTGAGTGAGATGAAGAATATTTTGATTCTCAAGATGATGATATAGATGTTTCAGAACAACATGAAATTGAGATTATGAAAGAGATGGAACATGGAAGTGATTTTTAAAAAAATGGAAATTAAATCATAAGTCAATGAAAAAAGCCTAACTTCAAAGTTAGGCTTTTTTCAGATGTTCCTAAAGTTTAGAAAACCTTTTAGAATAATAAAAGGCAATTTATTTCACTTTTAGAGTCTATAAATCGTTTAACATATTAAGTACATCATCAGCATTATCTTTATCGTTGTCTTTCTGCTCGGCAGAAGCAATTTTTTTCTTACTATCTTTCATTTGAATTTCTTGCCATTCAATTAAATGCTTTTCATTTAAACTTTTAATTTCTTTTTGATATTTTAATTCCAATTCTTCAAGTTTCTTTCTTTCAGTTTCAAGTATATCAAAAAGTCTATCAATTTGATCATCTGTCATTGAAGGCATTATGTCAAACCAATATTGTCTTTCATCATCATTCATACTTTCAGTATTAAGTATGAGTTTTATTAGTTCAGGAAATTTTGCTTGTAATTCCTCAGATATTTTAAAAGTTTTTCAATTGTGTTTTAATTCAGCCATAATATTTTAATTTATATATTATCCTCTTTTTTGAGAGTTATTATTATTTATAATTTTGTATTGATTAATATAAGTATACTAAACTATTTAAAAATTTGCAAAAAAAAAATAACAAATATAATTGAATATGTGTTTTACTATGTTATAAATTTATTTTTATTAATAGAATAATATGATAGGAGCATACTTAGGTCTTTACACATTTATACTGCTGTTTGTATGGTGATTTTTTATTGTTGCAAAGATTCATGCCTATAAATTTAAAAATTTCTCTTATCATATTGAGAAAGTAACAATGTCTCTTTTTATATCTTTGCTTGTTTTATCTATAACTTGATATATTATGATATTTTTTATGGATACATCAAGTTTTTGGAATGACTCAACAGAGAAAAGAAATTCTTCTAGCATGGAAGAAGTTTATTATTAATTTTTATATAAAGTTTAGATAAAAAAATGAATAAAAATAAAATAATTTTAATAATTATATTAGCAATTATTTTTTTACTAATTGGTATTTTGGTTATTAATATGAAATGAACAGAAAATAGTTCAGGTAAAAAAATAGTTAGAGCTTATAAAATATGGATTGTCTGAGATGATACTTCAAAATTTGAAACATTCTTGGCTGATTTTAAAAAAACATCTTGATATTCAAGTACTCAGTTTCTTGTCGAAAGTTTTCCAAATTTTGAAGACTATTATTATAGCCTTGCTTCAGCTATGACTAGATGAGAGGCTCCTGATATGTTTGTTTTAAATAATAATGAAAAATCTTTATTTGAAGAACAAGTACTTTGAATTTGACCTTCTATTATTACACCTAGTAATTTTAGGAAAAATTTTAAAAGAATATTTTGAGATGAGTTAATTGTTACAACTAAGGATTGAGATAAAGGTGTTGAATTTTTAAAATGAATACCAATTTGATACGAAACTTTGGGGATTTATTATAATAGAAAATATATTGTTTCAAAAGATTTGACTTCTCTTTCTAGTTTATCAAATGTTGTTTCAAAGTTAAAAAAGAAAAATCCTTCAGTGATACCTATATGAATGTGAAATGGGACGACTGTATATGGCAGTAACGATATAATTACTCAATTTTTCCTTCTTGAAGATGGTGTAACTTGAATAAACAACCTATCTAGTAACCAACTCAAATCAGCTTTGTCTACTTATATGATGTACTGAGGTAAATATTGAGATAATAATTATAACTCTTCTTTTGATTCTTTGAAATATTCTTGAAAAAATAATTTGGACTTATTTACTGAAGGTAAGACCTTTATGGTTGTTTGATATCCAAGACTTTTAAATGAAATAGAAAAAAGATGATATAGTAAGGCTTATTTAGAAGCTAGTGTTTTTCCACATTATAGTCCTACAAAATGAAAAAGTTTAATTAATTATAATTACTTTGTTTTAAATAAAGATTCAGCAAATAAAGAATTATGATTTGAATTATTACAATATATGAGTAGTGAAAAATGAGCAAAAGAGTATTTGTCAGTTTTTCCATATTATCTTCCTTCACAAATATCTTTGGAAAGAGATTTGCTTGAAAATAAAGTTAGTGAGAGATTTAATGTACTTTTAAAAGATTTTTATAAATTTGAGCATGAATTAGGTTCTTTTGATAAATGAGTTGCATCAATTTATAATAAAGATATAAAAAGAGTTTTAGATGATTCTACGAATTATATAAGTCAATATGAATCTCTTAGTAAAAAATTGCTATGTAAAAAAGAAAAATTTTTAACTTTAAAAAATCCTTCAGTTTCTTGTGAATAAGACCTATTGTTATATACATATCCCATTTTGTGAGAGTAAATGTAAATATTGTAGATTTTCTTCTATATGAAGTATACAAAAGCTACAAATAGAAAAATATGTAAATCATCTTTGCTGTGAAATAGAGTTATCAAATTTTGGTAACTCTAATTTGTTGGGTTCAATATATTTTTGATGATGAACTCCAAGTACACTTAATAATAAGCAAATTGCAGATATATTAAAATCATTAAAAAGTAAATACACTTTTGATAAAAATATTGAAATATCATTAGAATCAACTCCTCAGAATATAAAAATGGAGAATTTGTTACACTGGGAAAATCTTTGAATTAATAGAATAAGTATCTGAATACAATCTTTAAATAATAAAGCTTTAAAAGAAATTTGAAGAAAAAGTAAAGAAGAAATAATTAACTCATTAAATATTATAAATACTTTTTTACTAAAAATAAATAGAGAAATAGTTATATCTATTGATTTTATAATTTGACTACCTTATGTAAAAAAATGATGAGTTTTAGAAGATATAAAATTTATACTTAATAAATACAAGTTTATTAATCATATATCTGTGTATATGTTGGAGGATTATTATGAAAAGTCTGAAGATACCAATAGTAGTTATGAAAAAATAACATACCCAAATTCTTGGCAAAATTTGTGAATTTCAGAAAAATATTATTTATGAGAATATTCGGAAATCAAAAAATATTTAGAATGAAAAAGTTTTTATGCTTATGAAGTATCAAATTTTTCAAAGTTCAATAAGGAATGTAAACATAATAAAGCCTATTGGAATCATAGTAATATTTTAGCGTATTGATTATGAGCGAATGGTTTTATAGATAATATAAGGTACAAAAATAGTGATAAATTCCAAGAATATTATAAATGAGAATGAATTTTTAAAGAAAAAATTTCTAAAAATGATTTATTTTTAGAAAAAGTTATGTTCCAGTTAAGAACTTCTTGATTAGAAAAAGATATTTATTCAAAATTAAATCAAGAAAAAATAAAGTACTTTATCCAAGAGAAATTATTAAAAAAAGATTCTTGAAAAATAATTTTAACAAATAAGTGAATTTTGTTACTAGATTATATAATTAGAGAGTTATTATAAAAGAACATCTCAGAAAACTCACATTTAGAAAAAAAATAATCCTGAATTCAGGATTATTTTTCTTTGCTTAGACTCATTTTTATATGAGAGAATAAATGATTTACTAAATCATCAAGATTTTTGAAATCTTCTCTTTCAGATCTATATGAATTTCAATCAAAATTAGCTTGAAGTCTACCATCAAATAATCATCTTGAATTTTTATCTACTGACAAATCTATTGTTCACTCAGAATCTTTTTTATTAAATTTATTTAAGTAATGACTAAGTTTATTTTCTAAATTTTCATTTATTAGTCTTTCTATAACTTCTTTAGAATCTTCTAATTCTTCTGAAACATGTAATAATATTTTTAAGTCCATTTTCTATTTTTTTATTAAATTATATATAAATTGCAAAAATTATTTTAATCTTTTGTTTATTAAAATCAAGAAAAAATATTGAAAAAATAATATTTTTTTGTATATTTTAATTAATGAACATCTTAAAAACTCAGATCTAGAAAAAAATTATCTAAAAAATCTACATTTTTATTCTTACGAAGGAGTTTTTCAGATGTTTCTTAAATTAATTTTTTTAATATATAAAAAGTCTATCAATTTTATGAATAAATATGAGGTAGTAATATGATTAGAAATACATATGAGGATAAAGTCAAAAACTAAGATGTTTTGTAGTTGTAAAAATGCAGTGGAACTAGCAAGTGAATCAAATATAAATGTTTGTGAAGTATGTATGTGATTTCCTTGAATGCTTCCTTCTTTGAATAAAGAAGTAATAAAACTTGGTGTTATTTGATGAATGATGATGTGATGTGAAGTTAATAAAATTTCAAGATTTGATAGAAAAAGTTATTTTTATCCCGATTTGCCTAATAGTTTCCAAACTACTCAATTATATGAGCCAATAGTATGAAAATGAAATGTTAAAGTTTTGGTTAATTGAGAAGAAAGAGATTTTGCTATACATCATATGCATTTAGAAAATGATGCATGAAAACTTAGTCATGTATGATGAAAAACGCTTATTGATTATAATAGAGCATGAAGTCCTTTAATGGAAATTGTTACCGATCCAGTTTTTCATAATAAAGAAGAGGTTATGGAATTTTTGAAAGAATTGCAAAAAATGATGAGGGCAGCAGGTGTTTCTGATGCTGATATGGAGAAAGGGCAAATGAGATGTGATGTTAATATTTCAGTAAGACCAGAATGAGTAACTACACTTTGAAGTAGAACTGAAACAAAAAATGTAAATTCATTTTCAGCTGTTGGTAGAGTTATAGATGCTGAGTCAAAAAGACAAATAAAGATAATAGAAAAATGATGAGAAGTAGATCAAGAAACAAGATGATGGGATGATGAAAAATGAGTTTGAGTAACTCAAAGAAGTAAGGAAGATGCTATGGATTATAGATATTTTCCGGAGCCAGATTTACTTCCTGTAACTCTAGAAGATGATTTTATTCAAGATTGTAGAAATTCTTTACCAACATTACCTATAACTAAAAGAATAAAATATCTAAAAGAATATTGATTGTCTCAAGATGATGCAAGAATACTTACAGAACATAAATCTTTATCAGATTATTTTGATGTCCTTGTAAAACAAACTTGAGATTCTAAGAAATCTTGTTCTTATATAACTACTGTTTTACTTGCGTTAATAAATGAAAGTGACGAAATAAACAATATTTCAGAATTAAAGTTTGATATTTCTGAGTTAGTAAGAGTAATAAATTTGGTTAATAAAAGTGAACTATCTTCTACTAATTCTAAAAAAGTTATTGAAGAATTGTTTAATAATTGATGAATGGCTGATACTATAATTGATGAAAATAATTTGAGACAAAAAAATGATTTATGAGCTTTGGAAGAAATTGTTGTACAAGTTTTAGAACAAAATCAGAAACAAGTAGATGACTATAAATCTTGAAATACAAATATTTTTTGATTTTTTGTATGACAATGTATGAAAGCTAGTAAGGGTCAGTGAAATCCTAAAATATTTAATGAATTGTTAAAAAAGAAATTGAAATAATTATATTTCAATTTTTTTGTGTTTAATAAAAAAATATGTTATGCTTTAATAAATACTGAATTAAAGCTTAATGTATATTATGTTTTCAAAAATAAAAACTAAAATTCAAAAATACTTTTCCTCAAACAAAAAAAATATATTTTTTGTTTTTTGAGTATTAATGCTTTTTTTACTAAGTGCTGAAAATACTTTTGCGGAGACATCAGAGTCTGTAACAAAATTTGCATCACTTTTGGATTGATTGTTAAAAATTCTTGCTTCTATACTTTCTATAATGACTGTAATTGCAAGTTTATTTTTAGATCCTGCTTGGATAAGTTGAAGTTTATTTTGATTAGATACTATTTTCAAAGATTTATGGATTTTAGTATCTAATATAGTTTATTTTGTATTTGCTTTGATTCTTATATGGATAGCATTTATGAATATAGTTTGAAAATGACAGGACAAATATCAACTAAAAACAGCATTACCTAAGTTTGTAATATGAATTTTGATTGTTCCATTTACTTGGTTTTTTGTACATTTTGTATTATCTATTTCTGCTATTCTTACTATGGGAGCTCTTACTCTTCCATCAAATACCTTTTCAGAATATCAAACAAAAATTGATGATGTTGAGATTCCAAAAATTTGTGATTTATATTTAGGTTCTGCAAGTTCCACAGGTTATTTTCATTGTAATAGAGACAGTTCTAATATGGTAAAGTTATGAGATTTGCTTAAATGAGAAGATTGAAATGAATCAATATTTTGAGTTATAGCTTGATATACTTATTGAGTTATCTCTATAGATAAGTTAGACACTATAAGTATAGAAACTATGGCGGATGGAGTAAAAAAGATTTCAGATTTGATAGTTAAGCTATGATTTGATTTGTTGTTTATTTTGGTTTATTCAATATTAATGATAACTCTTTCTATAGCTCTGGCCACAAGATGAATATATTTATGGATTTATACAATTATTTCTCCAGTATTTTGACTTATGTATTTTTTCTGAAAAAAAGAGTGATGAGGAGAATGATTTATAAAAAACTTTTCAATTACAGAGTTTGTAGCCTTGGCTCTTGTTCCAGTTTATACAATGCTTGCATTGTCATTTTGATTACTTTTTATGTTTGTTATATGAAACTCACTTTCTTTAGATAAAAACTCAGGTTCAAATACTGATAATGTTTCAGAACTTAAACTTGACAAAAAGTGAGTTCAGTATTGAGAAATGAGATTAAATATTAAGGGGTGAGTTTTATCTTCATCTGAAAAAGATTCTCCATTTAAAGTTACTAGTTTTTTTATGGATACATGAGCCGCATCTTTATGAGTTGTATGAATGTTAATTCTACAAATGTTTTCAATAGCAGTATTATGGATGGCAATAATGGCTGCCCTAAAAACCTCCAGTATTACAAACGCTGTTACCCAGCCAATAAGAGACTTCTGATCACAAGTATGATGACTTATTTCAAAAATGCCTAGCTATGCACCAATCTTCCCTTGAGGACAAAGTATGAGTAGTATGGCACAGATTGCGAGAACATGAGCAAACTATTATTCCGCTAAGCAATCTAATAAAGCCAATGAATTTATGGAAGGTGTTTGAGTTTTTTGAAAAGGTAATGTATTAAAAGTTACAAGTGAAAGTGAGAATATGAGAAGAGTATTTAATAGTGATAAAGATAGGCTAACTGCAGAGTGATATAATGCTTTAAGAAAAACTATTGATAGTGCTGAAGAATTCAGGGATTTATACTCAAATGCTAATTTTGTTAATGCTTTAAAGGAAGCACTTTCAACAGCAAAAATTTCAAGTCATTCAAATCATTTTGACGATCTTGACGTAAATAAGATTAAAGTTGGTGAACAACAATATATAACAGATGTATTAAATGCATTTGATAAAGTTTGAGAAAAAGATAGAAGTTTAGGAGATTTACTGACAAATTTTAACTCAAAATCTTGAGGAAGAATGAAAGTAGACGATATTCAAGCTTATTATAAACAAAAAGCTAATAATTCAACTCCTAATAACCCTCAAACTAATAATTCTACTGGACAACAAAACCAAGCTAGTAATGCTGAAAGGTTATCTCAGATTAGAGAAAAGACAAGCAATATTACTATAAATAGTAGTAATAATGAAATAAAATTTGATAATAGAAATGTAGTTTTGGATTGATATAATGAAGTAACTCATGAAATTATTGATGCTAAGGAATTATCAAAACAATTAATAAAAGAAGGAATGTGGGTTGATTGATTAACCGAAGGTGATTTTGACACATTAATGGATAAATTACAAATTACAGATGGAGAAGAAATTAGAAAATTAAAAAAAGCACTAGGACTAGATGATAAATAATCAATAACTGCTACTTAGACTAGCACAAATTTATATTAATATTTAAAATTATAATTATGAAAAATCAAATAAATACAAATAATAGTTTGAATGAGAAAACAAAAATAAACGAATTAAGAAAATGGAAAGATATTTTATTATGATATTATTATCCTAATTGAGAAGTAAACAAAAATAATATTTTAGTTTTAGATGAATGAAGAACAAAATGATTAGATGCTAAAACAGCAGAAGAAATATTACAATATAGTTCTGAATTAGAATTAACAGAAGATGAAAAAGAAAAACTTAAGTTTATTTTTAATTGAACATTTGTTGATGAAGCTGTTTCTTTGTGAAAAGATGCCGTTTCTTTTTCAAAAGATTTGGTAGATAAAATAATATATCATTAAAAATATTTAGTTTTAAAAGACCAACTTTTGGTCTTTTTTTTGTTTTTATTAGATATAATGATATACTTATATATATTTACTGTAAACTATTTACTGTAAAAACTTTATAGTAGTAAGAATATAATATGAATTTTAGTTTTAAAGTATATAAAAAAATATCTAATCTATTTGAGCAAATAGAGGTTCTTTGAGTTACCGAAATATCAAATAAACTTTGAATTAGTAGGGTAATTGTACATAAGGTATTGAAACAACTACTTGTAGAGAACAAAGTTAAAAAAGTTTGAAAAGCAAGTCATACAAGATATAAAAGCCTTATTTTTGATTGAGAAAAGAAAATAAAAGAAGTTTCCAATACTGAAATAATTGATTTTAAAACTAAAAAGTTTTTTGATGAAAACTTTTATAAGTTTGATTCTGATTGAAAAGTTTTGAAATGATTTTCTGGTTTTGAATACTGGGTAAAAGATAGAAATTTTGACTTAAATAAATCAATTGTAAAATTCAGAAGTATATTTAATTATATTGAATGACTTGAAGATAAATACTGACTTTTGGATTCTACTGAAATATTTAATAATAAATTTGAAAAAAACTATATGAACAAAGTTTTTTATGCTTGAGAATATAGTTTTATGGAGTTTTGAAGATCAAAACTAGCAGAAATTACATTTTATGCTAAACAATCCCAAGACAAAAAACTCATAAACGAAAGTATAGATGAAATTTTTTATAAGTTAGAGTGCATTATAAAAACTCAAAATATTGATTGTATTGCAATTACTCCTTGGAGTATTGATAGAAAGAATCAACTTCTTTGAGTTCTGAAAAATAGACTTTCTATTTTTAATTTGGATTTCCTTAATATTATTAAATATTACCCAGACAATATTCCTATTCCTCAAAAGTCAATTAAATCAAAATCTTGAAGAATAAAGAATGCAAAAAATACAATTTTTGTGCATGATGAAAACACAAAAAATTATTCAAATATACTTCTTATTGATGACTTTGTATGATCATGAGCAACTTTAAATATAACTGCGCAAAAAATAAAGCAAGCATGAGGGAAAAATATTATTTGATTTTCTTTTGTGTGAAGTATGGACTTGAGTTATGAAGTTATAAATGAAATATAATATATTTTTGTAGATGAGAAATTTTCAGATATTTTTTAAGAATATAATTTTAAAAAATAGTTTTAATAAAGAATTTTATTAAAACTATTTTTGTTTAGAGTTTTTTTGGGTTAGTAAGGGGAAGGTTTAAAAGCAAGATATTTTCATAAGAAAATACAGTTTTTTTTGAAGCAATAATTTTATCTAAATATCTCATATTTCATCAAATAAGATATATATATATGTGTCTATTATAATGAAATTATAACAAAAGAGAAAAAGATTTTTAGTTTTTTTATTTGATAAATTCAATTAGTTTACTGAAAAATCATTTTCCAATTCCTGTTTCAACCTCATCTTCATTATGAATATATTTAAGTCTTTCAATAAATATATTTCAATATTTCATTAATTTATTTTTTTCTCTTGTAGATAAATGAGATATAGTTTGTTTTAAAGCTTGTAAATTATGTGGTCTTTTCTCTGCTAATAGTTTTAGAGTATCATTTCTAGCAATATCTCATAATCTTAATTGTTTACTATAAGAATAATCTCTTCTTACTTGTTTTAATAATTGAAAAACATTTTGATCTGTTACTCAAATTGTATCATAGACTTGATTATTCAATTCTAAAAGCATTTGGTCTTGATTAAAAGATTTATTATATTCTTTCATTCATTCTTGATTTTTTAAATTTTCTTCAAATTGCTCTATAGGGTAAGATTTTTGTAAGTCATATATATGAGAAAAATCTATTGCTTTTATTCATACTTCCTTAGCAAATTTCTCAGCTTTATTTGTAAATTTAGAAGTAGTTATGTAATAAGTTTCTGTATTGTTTTTATATTCAGCATATTTATGAATAGTTCATCATTGGAAACTTCTTACATTTTCTTCTGTAATATCTTTAATTGAATATTTTTTACATTGAACAACTAAGTATTTTTTTACTCATTTTTCAACTTTTATTCACTTTAAATCAATTCATCAATCAAATTCATTAGTGTTTCGATTTAATTTTACTTTATATCATTTTTTGATTTGGAAGTAATATTGCATATATTTTTCAAATCAATGAGCAGTTAATTTATGTTTTACTTTAAATACGACTTTTGCTTTTTCTTCTGGATTATTAACTCATAGAAACATAAAATCACTTATGATTTTAGCTAAATCTAGTTTATTTATTTTCATAATACTTGTAATAATTAATAATATTTATTTTATTAAAACATAAATATTATCAAAAGTCAAAATATATCTAGAGAAAGAGCTTCTGAGTTAAAACATATTGTGATTTTCAAGAGTTGCGAATAACAGAAACTTCTCTATATAAAACCTCGATTAACTTCTATTTTAAAATAAAAAAATCTCAAAAAGATGAGATTTTTTTGAAAATCCTTTATGGTACACCTAGCAGGATTCGAACCCACGACAAACCTGGGTCCGCGGCCCAGTGCTCTTCCATCTGAGCTATAGGTGCATAATATAAACTATTATAACATAATACACACTTATTATAAAATAAAAGCTTTAAAAGACAAAAATTTTTTAAAATTTTTTGTCTTTTAAAATGTTCCTTAAATTATTTAGATTTTTTCATTAAATCTCTAATTTCAGTAAGTAACTTTATATCAGCAGGATCTTCTTTGGGTTTTTCTTCTTCTTTTTTTTGCATTTTATTGATACTTCTAATCATAATAAATATTACAAAACCAAGAATAATAAATGATACTGAATCAGTAATAAAAGTTCAATACTTTATAGCAGGTGCTCAAGCTTCTTCAAGTGCTTTTATATTTTCATATTTGTTTCAGTCTAAAGAAAGAAATAAATTAGAAAAATCTACTTTTCATAATGCTAGTCAAATAGGTGGCATAATGATATTAGATATAAATGACTTTATAACTGTAGCAAATGCTGCACCAAATATAAATCAAACAGCCATATCAACTGCATTACCTTTTAAAAGGAATTTTTTAAAATCTTGCAACATAATTTTGTTTTTTAAAATTTAATATCTATGATTACATAATATTTTTTATTAAGAATTTATCAAATTTTAAATTATTTTTTGTGATTTTTAATATTTAGCAAAGCAGTTTAGTTTCTCCTTTGATAGTAAAAATTGACCTATATGCTATGAATTCACACAAAACAATTAAAATAACTTGACTTTTTATAAAAATATCTTAAAGTATATTCACTTTATATATTAATTAAAAAATTATGGTAAGATATAATAGAGAAAGAGGGGACGATGATAAGCCTAAATTTATTGAGAAAGTAGTTTCTCCTAGTGATGAAGCATGTTGAATAGAAACTTGACTAGTTAGAGGAACAGTTGGAGAACTTGAGAAACAAAAGTGGAGAGAACAATTTATAGAGACTTGTTATTTAATAGAAGAGGAACTTAGATTCACATTAAAAAAAATTATTCCAAAACCACTTATTGGATTATCTGAACAAGTATCAAGAACCTGAGATGTTAATTATCCAATAGTTAAGATACTTTGAGAAAATTTAACTAGAGGGGATGTTAATAAAATTCTTGAAGAAGAAGAAAAGAAATATGAAGAGTTTAAAAAACGAGAAAGAGAATTAAGAAATCAGTTTAATGATAATCCTTCAGATAGAGATAACTTAGATATAAAACCTAGGCCAGAAGGATGGGAACCTACACTACTTTGAGAACTTATGAAGGAAGAAGAGTTTCCAAGTCCTGAAGCTTATCAAGAGTTTCTAGTTTATAAAGAAAAAGTTAAAGAAGAATATAGAAAAGAAAAGAAATAGAATCAGGGAATAATTAAAAAGCATAATAAAAAACTTTAGATTAAATTCTAAAGTTTTTTATTATGCTTTTTATTATATTTTTATATAATAATTTTTATTAAATAAAAATTATTAGTATTAATGAAAGAAAAAGAATCTATAAAATGAAATATAATTAAATATGATGAAAATTCATTAAAAAAAGATATAAAAGATGTTTTGAAAAAGAGATTTGAATGAAAAAAGTTTTGATGAGAGTCTATGGATGATTTAGAAAATCCATTTTTGTTGAGAGATATGGATAAAGCAGTAAAAAGAATTTTAAAGGCAAAAGAGACAAATGAAAAAGTTATGATATTTTGAGATTATGATGTTGATTGAGTAACAAGCACATCTATATTAATGCATTTTTTTAAAAAAATTTGAATGCTTTGTAGTTATAGACTACCTCATAGAATTCATGATTGATATGGCTTAAAAAAATATTTTATTGATGAAATAGAAAAAGTATGAGCCACTCTTGTAATTACTGTTGATTGTTGAACTCGTGATATTGAAGTTATAAAATATGCAGCATCAAAATGAATTGATGTAATCGTCACAGATCATCATGCTGTTCCTGAACTTATTCCTGAAGAAGCTGTTGCTATAATAAATCCAAAAAGAAAAGATTGTAATTATCCTTTCAAATTTTTAGCATGAGCTTGAGTTGCTTTTAAGTTGATGAGTGCTACTGCTAGTAAAATATTTAATAAAAAAGAGTATAAAGAATATTTACAAGAAAGCATTGATATAGCAGCTATTTGAACAGTTGCTGATTGTATGCCTATAATTTGAGAAAATAGAGTAATAGTAATTGAATGACTAAAACAATTAAAAAATTCAAGATCTTGAGGTATTAGAAAACTTATAGAAGATAAAATTCATGAAGATTTGGATAGTGATATATTTTGATTTTTAATTTGACCAAGATTAAATGCAGCAGGTAGAATGGATACCCCATACAAAGCTGTAAACCTTATATTAAATAATGGTCATACTCTTGATGAAACACTTAGAGATATCGAGGAATTAAATGAAAAAAGAAAGTTTTTAACTAAAGAGTTTACAAATGATGCTTTGAATAAAGTAAAAACAAAAAATAATATACTTTTTTATGAATCAAAAGATATAGAGCATTGAATAATTTGAATTGTAGCTGGTAGATTAACAGAGCAATTTTATAGACCTTCAATTGTTTTAAAAGATGAATGAGATAAACTTGTTGCTAGTTGTAGAAGTCCAGAGTTTTTTTCTATAGTAGAAATTTTAGAAAAGTATAAGAATTATTTTATTGCTTTTTGATGACATAAACAAGCTGCCTGATTTAGTATAAAAAAAGAAAAATATATGGATTTTAAAATAGCTATTTTAGAAGAATTAAATCAGATAGATTTTAGTTTATATAAAAAGGAAATAAATATAGATAAACTTGTATGTCTAGATGAATTATGATTTAGTTTCTTAAATAAAGTTAACAAGTTTAAACCATATTGAATTTGAAATACAAAACCAATTTTTATGATAGAAAATTTGCAGTATGATAAATGTGAATTTTTATGACAATGAAGAGATCATATCAGATTTAATACACCTGAATGATTTAAAATATTTTGATTTTTTATGTGAGAATTTTATGAAAAAATAAAAAAAGCAGAGAAAATAGATTTAATATTTGATCTTAGTGAAGATAATTGGATGTGAAAAAGAAATTTAATGCTAAAAGTTGTAGATATAGTTATATAAAAGATTATATTAAACATTTTGAAAATCTGGATTTTCTTCAGACTTTTGCATTAAATATATATAAATGATACAATTATCTAAAGGAATATTGAAAAACTAACATTTAGAGAAAAATTATCTAAAAATCTAAATTTTTATTTATACGAGGGAGTTTTTCAGATATTCCTAAATATTAGTTAGAAAAAAAAGATTATGCCAAACTTTTCAGAATTATATACATATGTATTCTCATTTTATTGATTTATTATAGTAGTTAATACTATAATATTAATTTTTGCATGAAAAATAGTTGATTTTTTGGATACTTCTGATTTAGAAAAAAGAAATCTTACAGAAAATTCTAAAAATATGATAATTAAGAAAACCAAATTTCTTAGATTATTAGTTGTTTCTATCTTTATTATTTATTTTATAACTTTTGCGATAAGTGCATCTTTTCTAAATCAACTAATAAGTTGTTTATTTATATTTCTTGTAATATACTTAACTACTGCTTGGATTGAAAGAAGGATTCTTTTATTTTATTGAGAAGATGTAGAGATTTCATGAGAAAAATATGTAAAAAGATGATATAAAACAAATATGTTTACTCTTATACTTAGAGTAATATCTATTCTTGTTACAATTTTTTCTATTTTTAAAATTTTTAATATTGATTCAATTTTTGAATGATGATGAATAATTGCTTGAATTCTTGCATTTATTGGTTTTACTGCATCTGTCTGGGCTCCTGATTTGGTTGCTTGAATAAACATTTTACATAATGATGAAATAGAAGTATGAAATGTAATAAGAATAAAAAATAAATGAATTCTTGCATGGGTAAAAAATATTAGTTTATCAGAGGTCAAATTAATAGATCTTGTTTATTATCATCCTATAATTATGAGACCATCAAAATTTAGAGAGCTCTATTTTGAGAACTTGTCTCACTGAGTCACTTGAAAGAAATCACAAATCCCTTATATTATAGATATAAAAGTTTGATATGAATATAATTTAGAAGATGTTAAAAAATTATGTTTTGAAGCATTTGATAATATGATAGAATCTGTGACAATGAAAGATGTAGAAAGAGGTTATTTCCCAGAAACTATAGTAAAAGATGTACAAATATGAGAATTTTTAGATGATGCAATATTGTACAAATTTACTTATTATTTAACATCTCCTTTTTATATAATAAAAGCAGAAAGGTTATTAAATTCCTTTTTACAAGAATCTCAAAATAAGTATAAAATAAGTTTTTCAACACCAAGTATAATTGACTTAAAAAGTAAAAATGGCTGATCAAATTTATAAAAAAGACAGACTAAAAGATTATTGAATATGGTATTATCTAAGATATTATCCTTCAAAAAATAAGCTTAGAGAAAAACTTCTTTTGAAATCAAATAATAATTTTGAATTATCAGATGAGGTAATTAATGATATGAAAAATATTATCAATGAAGAAGAAGTTTTAAAATCAAAAATAAGAATGTTTCTTGATAGAAATAAGAATGTTTCTTATATAAAAAATAATTTGAGACAGAAAAAGTTTGATTTAGAAATGATAAATAATATTTTATCTTCAGACTTTTTTATAGAAGAGAAGTGTTTACTTAAAAAAAGCTTTGTTTTGAAAAAAGTTTTAGATTATAAATTAAAAGGTAAATCTATATTATATATAAGAAATCGTTTAATTGATAGACCTATTGATAGGGGACTTGTAGAAGAATGTATAAAGGAGATTTTTGTAGATTGAGAGCTTGAACAAATAAAAATGGAGTTTGATAAAATAAAAAATAAATATCCAAAAGAAAAGTGTATTCAAAAATTAATTACAAAAGGTTTTATATATAGTCAAATAAAAGAAGTTGTAGAACTTTAATTAATGTGATAACCTTATGTAAATATTTTATTTTTTACAGATTATGTTTTTAAAATCACGTTATATTGCTATTCCCATATGATTTTTTCTTGTAACAGTTGTTTTTTCACTTTATGCGAATTATGATAATGAAAAAACAAGTATTGGAATGAAAGAGAGTATTTCTAATGAAGTACTTACAAAAATCATAAAACAAAAAGAAAAAAAAGAAGAAAAAAAAAGTAAACCTGTTAAAATAATAAAAAAGAATAAGAATTCTGATATTATAATAAAAAAAATTAAGTTTACATCAAATAGTAATAAAAGATTTCTGAATCTCACAAAAAAATCTAGAGTTAAATTAAAAGAAAAGTGAATAAGTTTATTTATAAGTTTACCTAAAAGTCTTTATTACTGTAATAAATTTTGATGTTATTTGAATTATAAAACTTTATCAAAAAGTGATAAAAAGTATTTTGTAATAAAAAAAGTTGATTCTAAAACTTGAGAAAAAAAATCAATTGTTTATTTAATTAACTATAACATAAAAGATAAATGATATGATATAAGTAAAAAACTCAAAGTTACTAGTATCCAAGATAAATCACTTAGTTGTGAATCATCTAGTGCTGCAGATATAATTTCATATTTAATTAATAAGGAAGTATGAGAAGATGAAATAATTGAAAAAATAAAAATCAAATGAAACTGGTTTAGTAAGCTACCAATTGATGAGAAATTTTCTTGAAAAGTATATTGGTGAGATCCTGATGTTTGATTTGTGTGACATATTGACGATTATGAAGAGGAAGTAGAAGATAAAAAAGATGATATTGATGAAATTAACTTTGAATCTGAATTAACAGGATTAACTAATTTATGATTATTTGAATCAGGTTTTTGAAATTGAATTAAAACAGAAACTGAAAAGGTAAAAGTAAGACAATATAATATGAATTGATATTGAGTCCATGAAAAACCTCTTATATCAGTCTATTTCTCATATTGATTAAAGGCAGAAATTATTAATAAATTTGATTATAAAAGACTCTGACTTAATCCTAAATCCCATCTAAAGAATTTGTTACTTGAGCTTAAAAAATGAAATATGGTTCAGCTTTGGTGAGACTATTGTACTTTGGAGAAGTATGAAGATTGAACAATTGCCGAAGAAGATGTAAGAGAAAAAGAAAAAGCTATAGAGAATATGAAAGGTTCTGCGAAAAATACTTGCTCCAATACTAGTGGTGATAGAGAATTAAAGTGGTATATTAAAGAAAATTGAAAAGATAGACTTTTTACTTGACTATCTTGAGAACATAATTTTTATTTATTATGATATACTTGAGATATAAATCATCCTACTTGAATAATTGTCTGGGATACATATACCTGAAAACATATTTATCCTCCAATAGAATGGTATAGAAAATGGTGAAAAATGCAAAATAGGAGCATAATAATTAGTAAAAAATAGCTTTTAGATATTTTTAATATCTTCTATTATCTCTGGAAACTCTTCTAATAAGAAGTGTCATCTATTTTTAAATATTTTACATTTTGCTGACTTTAGATTTGTTTGGAATTCTAAAAAATCAGAAAAAGAAACTACTTTGTCATCTTCTGAATGGTAAATATGTATATTTTCCGTTTGTTTTTCAATATTTTGTGGATTTATTTTAAATTTGAAATCTCATAAATCCTCTAATTTTTCACTAAAAGCTGGGGCTACTAAAAAAAGCCCCATTATTTTTTTGTTTATAATATTTTCTCATAAATATTTAGCTAAAAAAGTTCATCATAAAGAATATCAAACTAGTATAAATTTTTTATCTAAAAACTCTAAAGTTTTTTCAAACCATATTTTCCATTCACTATATTTTGAATTATATTTATTTGGCATTGTCGGTTTGACAAATATATAATCATCTCAAAGCTTGTCTCAAATATCATCCCTCCATGATTTTTCTCTTTCATAAAATGGATCTGCACTCATTTTATTTTTCAAAAAATCTAGATATTTTTCATAAGTATTAAAGCATTCTCAACCATGAATAAAAAGAATTTGTTTTTTCATAATAATTTTGCTAAATTTTAAATTTTTTCTTTTTTAGATCTAAGTTTTGTAGATTTTTATACAATATCATCACCGTTTCATAATTCTAGTTTTTCAGAACCAGGCAATGTTTGTCCCATAAGGCTTTCTAACTCTCAATACATTCAAGTTATTGCAAAAGTTGCTCTTTCAAGATCTTTTTCTCTTTTTTTCCAATTTTTCTCCATTGCTCTTCTTTCAGAATCAATTCAATTTTTTAGTTGCGAAAATACATCAACCATCATTGAGATTTTAGAAGAAAATTCTTCACTTCATAAATATTTATAAAGCATTTCCATTTTTAGGTCTTTTCATTGATTTGAAGCTTTTGTTTTGTTTACAACTATAAGTCTGTCTCTTAGCATAGCCGCTACCGGTATAGCAAATTCTGGTAAACATATCATAACTTCATCAAGCATTCCAAAATTATTTATTTCTTTTGGTAGAACCGAAGTAACTAAAATAGCAATATTTCAATTAACTTTTAATTTGTCATCTTTTAATTTCATTATCCAAGAATCACTCCAGGTTTTTGTATTTTTTGACTCCCAAACAATTAATCATGTATTTTGTCATAAATTGTTTTTTACATAATGCAATAAGTCAGCTCATTTTACTCAAGTTGCTACATCTTCTATACCATCTACTGGAAATGCATTAATTAGGGCATTTTTTAAGTCATCTTCTTGAATGTCTCATTGGATTTGTTGACTTCATTGTTCAGCTTTTCTTTTTAAATCATCAATAGTTTTTTTCATTTGCTCTTGTTGTTTCAACATTTCAAGTTCTTTTTTTCTATTTTCATTTTGGATTTTTTCCATTTTTTCATCAAGCTGTTTTTTTGAATCTTCTTTAAGCTTTTCCTCTAATTCTTTTTCAATTTTCTTTTTTTCAGAAATTATTTTTTTCTCCATTTCTAGTTCAAAGTTTTTTTCTTTATCTTCTAATTCTCTTTGTTTTTTCAAAAATTCTAATTCTTTTTTCTTTGCTTCTTCTTGCTCTTTTTCTGACTTAATAAGTCTTTCTTGCATATCTTTCATTTCTAATTCAACTTTTTTTCTCTCATCAAGCATTTTTTTGTCAGCAAAAGCTTGTGCTTTTTTTCTCATTTCTAAAGTCTTTTTTTCTAACTCTTGCTCAAATTCTTTTCTTTGTTTTTCCTGTTCAAGTTTTAATTTATTTTCTTGTTCTTTTATGATAGCAGAATATTTTTCATCAGCTATTTTATCTAAGTCAATTTCAGTATTACAGTTTGGACAGATTATTTTCTGAGTCATTTTATTATTTTTTTACAAATTAATTATGATAATTTTAATAAAAACTATTTTTTATGCAAAAATTAATGAGTTTATTTCTTTTTGAAAATATTATTTTATTTTTTATAATTTTAATATTTAATTATTTTATGTTTTTTTATTTATTATGAAAGTAATATTATTTTTTATAATTTTAATTATCCCATTTTCAGTTTCAGCAAACACATTAATCAGTAAAACTATATGATGAAAAGAAATAAAAGTTATAAAATATGAAACTAATTCAAAGTTTTATGATATTAAAATTTGAGTTACTAATGATGCAACAAGCTTAAGGGATATAATGTTACAAAATAATGCAATTTCATGAGTTAATTGAGTTTTTGAATGTCCAAAAGATTATACTAGGTGCTGATGAAAAAGTTATACTATAAATGAAAGATATGTTAAATGAGAAAAAATATCTACATATAAAAGTACATGAGATAGGGTAGTTTTTTGATGGGATAAAAATATAGCTCCTTTTCTTTTTCAAACGTGAAAAATTAATCCAGATAGAGAATGAGAAATATATGAATGATTTGCAAATTTTCCTTTATTGCTACAAAAATGAAAACTAAAAACCGAATATTATTATGAAGTTTGACTTATTGATAAAAAAATGCTTACAAAATGAACTAGAAATTTTATTTGTTCAGATAAAACATGAAAAAATATTTATTTTTGATATGTTTATAATGTTACTCTTGATGAAGCATGATTAATATTAATAAAATTATGATGTTATAATGCTTTAAATTTAGATGCGTGATTATCTAAAGCATTTATTTACAATATGCAATATTTATCTTGACCATGAAGAGAAATTTTAGACTGAGTTTTTATTGTTCCTAAAAATATAAATTTTAAAGAAAAAAAGAAAGAAATAAAATCTATAATTAATTTAATTCTAAAAAAACTAGAAAAATTTACAAAAAAGAAAAAGGTTATAATTTTGGATAAATTAATATTAATGCTTGATAAATATTATGAAAAATTATACAAAAAACACAGTATACCACTTTTTGAAAAATTAGATTGAGAATTAGTAAAAGTTTGACAAAAAACAGAATTTAAAAACGAATTATTGATAGAAAAAATTTATACTATTAATATGCTCAGGCATTATTTATATAAAATAAAGGAAACTATAAAATCTACTTTTTAATTATTTTTAGAATATATAATTTTGTGTAAATGGAAAAAGTTAGGTACTTATATTAGTATCTAATTTTTAATTTTTTTTAATAAAGATTTTGCAAGAGTCAATGATGTTTTTGAATCTGTCTGTATATAGATGTATTCATCAAAAATATCTAGTAACAACAAGAATTATATTTTGTCACTCTACTCTTTGTAATTCTCTTAAAATGCACATTCCAGCTCATTTTTCTCAATCATCATTTTTTCACTCTAGTATACTTCAATTTTCATTTCTGATTCTAAAAGCATAACTATTATGGCTTGCTTTTCTGAAAAAATCATCTTTATTTAATTCATTAATGAATTTCTTAACTTCAGACTCAGAATTAACTAATCATCAAACAACACTATATTTTGATTTTCTATCAATTATTATATTGTACATTTTTATAGTTTCTTTTATTTCATAAGGTTTACTTATTCATAAAGAAAATTGGTTTTCATTATACATTTTTTTAATATTAAATAATATAACAATCAAAATTTTATAGATATTATTTTTCAAAAATAATATCTATAAAGTAGTTTTATAATTATTATAATTAAATATCAAGTTTTAACAATAAATGAGGTAAACTTCAAGGAACTACATAATCCTCTCCATATTCTCTAGAAAAAATTTCTTTTATTTTCTTATTTTCAGCAACATCTTTCCAAGTAATTTTCTTTCCCTTATTTTGAGCAATATATTCAAAAACTCTCCTCACATAAGGATTATTTATATACATTGTTCATGTTCAAGTAGTAGCTGTTATATCTGATTTTTTTCAAAAACTCTCTGATACTTTTGTATAATCATTCATTCATCAACAACTTCAAAGGTATACAAAATTAGATTGTCATTTTAGTTTTTTCTTTTCTTCAATTGTTAAACTTGATAGTTGTTCATCTATTAATTCACTTCTATTATATGAATGTCCTCTTTGTATATATCATTCACTTCAAGATTTTAAATAATCCTTGATAAAATCTTTAGATGAGCTAGTATAAACTTTTAAATTATGTTTTATTTCAACATTATTAACTTTTTTGGTTAGAGTTATTTCTATATTTTTATTATTACTTATAAATAAAACTAATTCTTCCACTAATCTATTTCTTGCCTTAACCTCATCTTTCTCACTTTTCCACTTTTCTTGAGTTATATCATGTCTACTATTTATTTTTTCTAGTATATATTTTAATTTAGTAGGCATATTCTCCTTAATATCAAATTTATAAGAGTTTCTAAGTAATTCTCTACAAAAAGAGTGATAACTTAACTTTCAATCACTATCAAAAACAAATACAGATTTTGTTTCTAATTTATTATCTTTAAGCCACTCATTAGAATTTATACTCAAATAATCTTGAATATCTGCTTTAGATTTATTTAAATAAGTATCTACCTTTGTTTTTAAATTAGAATCTATATTTCAAAGTCTATCTTTGGAGTAAACAAATATTACTTCTATTGCTTGTTTAATATTTTCTCAAGAATTTTCATATTTATCTATTAAGTCATTTACGATATGTTCTGTTACTTTTTTATTTCATAATGAAAATAATTTTTCTAATCATAAAGAAAACTTTATTAAATTTTCCTTATTTTTAAATATTTCATTTTTGATTAAATCAAAAACTTTTACTAACTCTCATTCTTTTAAATTAAATTTCTGAATAGTTCATCTTTCTATGATTGCAGAAATAAAGTTTAGTGTTTGCTCTCAACTTTTATCAACTGTTTTTATAAATCCTATAAATCATACTTTGCTTTTATTTAGCCTATTTACTAACTCAGGAATTAAAATATCTCTAAAACTTGATGTATATAATTCTCATCAATATCATATTAAATTAAATAGTTCTATATCTAACAAATTACTTGCTATCTCTTTTCTTTTTTCTACAGTTTGTGCTTCGTTCATACCATCAACAGGTTCGTGAAGTCTATTAATTGATTTTATTATATCATCTTTTTTACTTTCAAATATAGCACTAAATATTCTAGGACTGTTACTCTTATTATTATAATAACTTAAAACCTCACTTTTATTTAAATTTCCTAGTAAATAGTTAACAGCAAAGATTAAATCTTTTTTCTGAAGAGCTTTTCTCAAAAATAAATCTAATTTAGAAGGATCTAAATCATTTAATTTTCATAATTTTAATATTTCTTCAAAAATATCCCAATTAAATCAACCTATTTGAGATAGATAGTTAATTATGTACAAATGTTTATTTAAGTTCTCTAATTTATGGTTATCAAGTTTTTCAAAAATATCCCAATTAAATCAATCAATTTGAGATAAATACTTAATTACGTACGAATATTTATCTAAATTTTTTAGCTTTCAATCATCTAATTTTTTTAAAATATTCCAATTAAATCAATCAATTTGAGATAAAGTATAAGTTAGAGTTGAATATTTATCTAAATTTTCTAACTGGTTGTCATCAAGTTTTTTTAAAATATTCCAATTGAATCAATCTATTTTAGATAAATCATAAGCTATAGATGAATATTTATTTAGGTTTTCTAGTTGATGATTATCAAGTTTTCCAAAAATATTCCAATTAAATCAATCAATTTGAGATAAAGCATAAGTTAGAGATGAATATTTATTTAGGTTTTCTAGTTGATGATTATCAAGTTTTTCTAGGATACCCCAATTAAATCATTTTATTTTAGATATAATATCAATTATGTATGAGTGTTCAGTTAAATTACTTAATTCTCAAGAGTCTAAGTTTTTTAAAATATTCCGACTAAATCATTTTATTTTAGATATAATATTAACTATTTCTGAATATTCATTTAAAATATTTAATTCTCAAGAATCTAGGTTTTCTAAAATATTCCAATTAAATCATTCTATTTTAGATATAATATCAATTATGTATGAATATTCATTTAAAATATTTAATTCTCAAGAATCTAGGTTTTCTAAAATACCCCAATTAAATCATTCTATTCTAGATATAATATCAATTATGTATGAATGTTCAGTTAAAATATTTAATTCTCAAGAATCTAGGTTTTCTAAAATATTCCAATTAAATCATTCTATTTTAGATATAATATCAATTATGTATGAATGTTCAGTTAAATTACTTAATTCTAAGTAGTCTAGATTCTCTAAAATATCCCAACTAAATAACTCTATTTGAAATAAATAGTTAATTATAAGTTTTATATCTCTATTTTGAGTTAACTTATATATATTTTCAATATTATCTAAAGTTACATTATCAATATTATTATAAATTATTTTTAAAATATCTAAATCTATTCAATGCACCTTTTCTAATCAAATCTCTCAAAATTTATTATATATTTCTTCTAATATATTTTTGTTATATTCACTAAGAATAAATCATTCATTATTCTCAATTATCTCAAAATCTGTTCATACCTTTTCAACTCATAAAAGTAGCCTTAATTCTAATAATTTAGCATTACTAAAACTAGTAACTTCTTTAAGATTGCTTTCAAAAGCTTTTTCTAATTCTCAGTATATTGAGTTAAAGTATCCTATTGAGTCTATACTATCAAGTTGAGATAAAATAACTTCTTTGTCTTTTTTTATCTTTTCCCACTCCTCTCTTGTGATATTTTCTCAAGATTCACTTGATTTATTTATAGCATCTGTAAATGCATTATTCATATTTATTATTTTTCTAACTAAAACAATAATATGGTATCATAAATTAGTTTTCTTTACAATTTTTCATACTATTTTGACCTTTTTGTCTTTAAGTTCTTTTAAAATTAGATTTTGCTATTATTTTTTTAATAGTTATTTTTTTCATCTAAATCAAATTAGACTTTTAATCTTTTATGAATAGAGTATGTAACGAATTTATTTTTAAAGATTATATTGTTTATGAAGTCTATAATAAAGGAATCAATACAAAAGCTAGATATAGTAATATGGATTATTACATTATTGTTTTTTATTTTTTCGGCAATATTATCAAACTGAGATATAATTAACTCAATTTATTGAGCTATTGCTGTAATAATTTTGATGTTTTTTATATGATTAAGCATAGAACTTATTCTTTCAGCATTGAAAAATGTTAAATGACTATGAAAAATCACGGGATTTATCACAAATTGACCAGAAGCATTAGTTTTGATAGTTTGACTTGTAACTTGAGATATCTTGTTTGCTGCAAGTACACCACTGTGATCAAATGTTATGAATCCAATCTTACTTATAATTTGAATTTTTGTTACTTGAATGTTTTTAAAGGTTAAAGAATTCCAGCATAAATTTTTTTTCTTTTCTAGTTTTGTTTTAACTGCTTTTTTAGCAACAATTTTTTTTAAGATTCCAGAAAGTTTATTTATATATTGGGTATGAATAACTTTGTTTACTAGTTTTTACTTGTTTAGCAAAAAATTTGTAGATGTTCATGATTCTACTGAAGTTGAAAAATCTGAGAATAAGATGTATTTACCTTTATGAATAATAATACTTTTAATTTCATGATCTTTTCTTGATAAAATAGTTAGTTTCACAGCAGATGCTTCTAATGCACCTAAATGACTTATTTGATTTCTGGTTTTAGCCACTCTTACTAGTTGGCCTGAATTTAAATCTATTCTTTGACTTCTGAAAAGAAATAAAATTATGGATAGCTTTATGAATATTATGGTATCTAATATAACTAATTTATGGTTAGCATCATGATGAGTTATAATTTGGCTAATTATAGAATTTAAAAAGATAATGAATTAATTATTATTGATTTCTTTTAATTAAGAAATATAATATTTTTTCGTAAAAATAATTAACAAAAATGGCTAAAAAATTTGTTTTAAAATCAGAATATTCTCCTTCGTGAGATCAGGGCGATGCAATAAATAATATTACTAAATATTTAGACTTGTGATATGATTGGCAAACTCTTTGGTGAGTTACTTGAAGCTGAAAAACTTTTACAATGGCAAATATAATTGAAAAAGAACAAAAACCAACTCTTGTAATAGCTCATAACAAAACTCTTGCAGCTCAATTGGCTCAAGAATTCAAAGAGTTTTTTCCTAATAATTCAGTTCATTATTTTGTTTCATATTATGATTATTATCAGCCAGAGGCATATGTTTCCAAAACTGATACTTACATAGAGAAAGAAGCAACAATAAATGAAGAAATAGATAGACTTCGTCATGCTGCCACACAAGATTTACTAACAAGAAAAGATGTAATAATAGTTGCAAGTGTTAGTTGTATTTATGGTATTTGAGATATTAAATCATATACAGATGCTATTTTTAGTATAGAAATTTGAAAAGAATATATTATAGAAAATCTTTTAAAAAATTTAGTAGACCTTCAATATAAAAGAGCATGAGCAGATTTTAAGCCATGAACATTTCAAGTTATGTGAGATGTTTTAGAAATCTTTCCATCAAGTGAAGATTCTGTTTTTACAGTTGAGTTTTGGTGAAATGAAGTTAGTGAAATAACAAGGAGAAACCATTTAACATGAGAAATATTTGAACACTTAAATATAGTAAATATTTTTCCAGCAAAACATACAGTTACATCAAAAGAAAAAATAAAACAAATTATTCCGGAAATTCAAAAAGAGTTGGATAAAAGATTAGAAGCATTTAAGTCAAATTGAGATGTTTTAAAATATGAAAGATTAAAAACAAAAGTAGAATATGATATTGAAATGATGCAAGAAGTTTGATATGTAAATTGAATAGAAAATTATTCTTCTTATTTAGATTGAAGAAAACTTTGAGAAGCTCCTTATACACTTATGGACTATTTTTGAGATGATTATTTATGTTTTATAGATGAATCTCATATGACTATTCCTCAAATCTGAGCTATGTATGCTTGAGATAGAGCAAGAAAAACTAATCTTGTTGAAAATTGATTTAGACTTCCTTCAGCTTTGGAAAATAGACCACTAAAATTTTTAGAATTTGAAAATAAATTAAAGCAAACGATAGCGGTGTCGGCTACCCCATGAACTTATGAAATTGAGAAAAGCTCAGATAATCCGAAGTATTTTTTTGAATTTAATCCGATAGAAGTTTGAGCATGGATAACTAATGAAAATAATAGAATAATTCCTCAAGTTATTAGACCAACTTGACTTCTAGATCCAGAAATTATTATTAGACCAATGGATTTTATGGTAGATGATATAATGGGTAATTTAAATAAAGTTATTTCAAAATGACAAAGAATGCTTATTACAACAATTACAAAAAGGTCTAGTGAAGAATTAGCTGATTATTTAATGGAAAATTGAGTCAAGGTAAAATACTTACATAGTGAAGTCGATACATTAGAAAGACTAGAAATTTTGAAAGAATTAAGGGAATGAGGAATAGATGTTATAGTATGAGTAAATTTATTAAGAGAAGGTTTAGATTTACCAGAAGTGTCCAAAATTGCTATACTTGATGCTGATAAACAATGATTTTTAAGAAGCGAATCATCTTTGATTCAAATAATATGAAGAGCTGCTAGAAATAGTGAGTGAAAAGTTTATATGTATGTTCAAAAAATAAAAGATTTTGATAAATCTAAAAAGAAAAATTGATTATATATTCTTGACAAATGAAAGTACTTTAATGAAAGTTGACTTGTTATATCAAATGCTATGAAAAAGGCTATAGATTTGACAAATTACAGAAGGTCTATCCAAAGTGATTTTAATAAAAAAAATAAAATTATCCCAACAACAGTTTTTAGTTCTATAAAAGATATATGAATAGATTCACAAAAAAAACATAGAAGAGAAGAAAAAATAAAAGATATTAAAAAAGAAATAAGTAAACTTGAATTAGAAATGGATATTGCTTCTTCAAATATGGATTTTGAATTAGCAGCAGAACTTAGAGATAAAATTTTAGAATTAAAAGGAAGAAAAAAAAGGTAGTTTTTTGGGTAAAAAAATGAAGCTGTAGAAAGTAAAATTTAATTATAAATATTTAATTTATTTAATAAGTATAAAATAAAATGTGTAGAATTCTATTTTTAAAATGAACAAATAAACAAAAAGCTATAGATTATGTGGATGCCTTTTATAAAGCAGGTTATAATGATCCACATTTAGAGTATGTGGCTAAAACACTTTGAGTACCAAAGGTGAAAAATCAACATATTCATGGTTGGTGATATTTGCTTGTAACAGAAAATAGTGTTGATACTTATCTAAATTGACAGGCGTTTTTTGATGATAAAAAATGATTTTCTAATTTAAAAGATAAAATAAATAATTTAACTTGAGAATTTATGTTAATGTCTGAGCTTAGAATAACAGATGAAGGACATGTAAGCTCATTTAATTCACATCCATTTAATTTTATTTCGAAAAATGGTTATGAATGATATCTATTTTATAATTGATTACTTGATTATAAAAAATTAGCAGAATTAGAGTGAATAAACTATGATTATTATAAAAATAAAAATGGTACAACAATTATGGGATTATCAATTTCATCTGAGTTAGATAAATGAGTTTCAATTAAAGAGGCTATACAAGCTCCTAAAAAAGCTTTAAAGAGTTGATATAATCTTATGACTTTTGTTAATAATAATAGGTGAGAGTTTAAGGCTTTTGTAAATGCTTATTCTATACCAGAATTACTAAAAGATAAAAAGATTTTTGCTTATTATAAGCTTATTAAAAAGGAAGAAAAAGATATATTTTTTGCTTGATCTTCAGTTGTTTGAGAATATCTAGATTATGATTTTAAAGATATGAAAAATTGAGAATTATTAGAGTTTAATATAGACTTTATAAATGAATTTTATTTTAGTTGATATGATGAAAAGTAGTAATTAATAATTAAATTTTTTACTTTTATTAAAAAATATATATAATTATTAAACATTTTGGGGCTAATATGGTTTCTATTAGGAGAATCAGTTAGTTTTATATGCTATCAGGGAGATGTCTTTGAACTTCCTTAATCAAACAAGGACTAGCATAACTGCTAACAGAACATACAGAGGTTTCGCTTCTTCTCTTAAAAAAGTAGCAACTGGATTTAGAAGTATAACTTCTCCAGTAGCAGTAATGGCATAAGCTATGTTTCTGCAGTAGTCTTTCCAAGTGAATGAGCGCCGAATGGCCTACTACACATTTGAAGAAAATTTAACTAAAGAAGTTTCTTTAAATTACTAAAATTTAGTCTAATATTTTTTGTATTAAAACTTTTCTTGGAAATATTAGTATTTAATAGAAAGTTTTTTCTATAAAGATTTTTGTTTATTTTCAACTTTTTAGAATATTTAAAATGAAATATGATAGTAGATGTATAATTCTAGCCTCCTAAGACGAGGGTTCGATACCCTCTAGCTCCACCAATTGATAAAATTCAAGGTTTTTACAAAATGGGAAAGTGGATTTTCCTTTATGTAAAGCCTTTTTTGATTGTCTATTTTTAGTTCTACAACTATAGAATTTGTAACTTGCACCTTAAATAAGATTATTATTTTATTATACCAAAAGAATCATTAAATAGTAATTTTTATAAAATTTTTTAAAATTATTTGTTAAACCACTTACATAATTGTAATTCTAGTTAATAAATAGAGTTTAAACAATATAATTTTACTTTTTTTATTAAACAAGATAATTAAAAGAATAGTTTTTTTGATTTTTTTTTATTAATATGATATTCTTGATTATATTTATTTTATTTTAATTTAATATAGCTATGAATTTTAAAAATTTTACTACTTTTATCATTATAGTTCTCAGTTTTTTTTATTCTATTTGAAATATTTATGCAACTTCTGTTGATCAAGATGATGATGGAATTATTAATTCTATTGACCTAGATTCTGATAATGACGGTATTTTGGACACTGATGAATTATATTATTGTAATGAAAGTACACAAACAATTATAGGTAATGGTAATTATACTAAAGACTTACATTTTTTTTCTTGGACAGGGTTAGATATCAATTCTAATTCTACAGGGGCAACTGTTTATACAACACAATTTATTCATAACGGTGTTACTTATAAGGCTGAAATCCAAAATGTAGATCGTTCAGGAAATGATGCTATTACTTCTATTGGTATGGGGGGTGGTTATGCTTCATCTTATTCTGTTTCAAAGTATAATCCTATTGGTAATGCAGAAGCTATAAAAACACTTTTTCCTAGTATAGGTACTGTTACTTATGATATCTTATTTACAGCAGAAAAAAATGGAGTAATTTATCCTATAAAAGTAGCAGTTTTTGATGCACAAGTTACAAATCATAATTTTAGTAATTGGGAAGAAAGTTTGTCTTTTACAACTGATGGAACTAACTTCTCTTTAATGGAGGAGTTAGGAGGTAATCCAAATAATTCAGGAGCTATTCTTGGAGAAAATACTCAAACAATTACCTACTTAAACACTCGTCCTAATGATTATTCTATCCCGCCTAGAAACGCAATGTTTTATACTGAAGGTAAGAACTTAAGAATTACCACAAAATCAGAATTAATAAAAAAGTGATGAGCTTTTTCTTCACAAGTAATGGCTTATGCTGTAGTATTAAATTGTGATATTGATAAAGATGGTATTCCAAATTATTTAGATATAGACAGTGATAATGATTGATGTTCAGATGCTTTAGAATGAGATTGAGATATATTGTCATGAGCTCTTAACTCCAGTGGTTCAATAATAGGAACTGTAAGTGGTAGTGGATTAGTTCTTTCTTGAACTACTCCTATCACACAATGAACGGGGGCATCACAAATAGCAGCTAAAATAGATATTATAAATCAACCTATAGATCAAAGTATAGCATTATGACAATCAGCAATATTTGCGGTAACAGCTGATGCTACTAAAACTACTAGCTTCACTGGTAGTCAACCAGATTGGAATTCAGGCTCTGTAGATACAGTAAGCTATAGATGGTATGAAAATACCTGATCTGGAACTGTGTTTCAACAAATACCTGGAGAGACTAATTCAACTCTTAATCTTTGAGTACAAAATGATACAAGTAAAGATTGATATCAATATAAGGTAGAGCTTTCTTGTTCTGCGAATAGTTGTGTTAGAACTTCAGAGATAGCTACTCTAAAAATACAAACTCCAAGTATAGAGTTAAACAAGACAGCAGATAAGATAAATTTAGTTTTGTGAGAAACAATAACATATACATTTGAAGTAAAAAATACCTGAAATGTAACATTATCTTGAGTAACAGTGACAGAGACAAGTTTTAATTGAAATGGAACTTGAATAGATATGAGTTCTATGACACTATCAACTCTAGCACCAAATGAGACAAAAGTATTTACA